>Ga0209755_10000140_pt1 | contig 138122 bp, 100 predicted proteins | sample TergutCo191P1_FD_187301 | JGI IMG/M metagenome (GOLD analysis project Ga0209755, IMG submission 187301) | Cornitermes sp. P1 segment gut microbial communities from Petit-Saut dam, French Guiana - Co191P1 (SPAdes) (version 2) | ecosystem: Host-associated > Arthropoda: Insects > Digestive... | reverse complement strand
GCCGTTTATTTTATTCGCAATCTGTTTATTCATGCACTTTGTGTATGGTACGGCAGATAATGTAAACTTCGATCAGTTGATGTTCGTATTTTCAGTTTGATTTTGCAACATAGCTTCAAGTTCAGCAATTCGCGAATCCTTGCCTGCAACCACTGTTTGCCAAACCTGACGTTCTTCCTTGGCACCCTGCTCTATGCCTTGTTCGACACCTTGTTCCATGCCCTGTTCCAAGCCTTCATTGAACCCATCTTCCATAGCCGTAGCGAGTCTTGAGCGTATTTTTTCATCTGCTCGTTCTATCCATGTTATCATTTCACGTTCCTCGTATTATCCATGTTTACAAAGTTTGCCACACTTTGCGCTTTGCGGATATACATTCTCTCACGTCATTTGTTTCGATCATGCATCTTCCTCGCTGGATTCTGCGACTTCGCGCAGAATGACGAGGGTGATGAATAGTGATATTTGATTATCATTTTACCACACCTCCGAGGGTTTGACTAGATTTTTTCGTCTTTCCGCTCACAATATCACAAGTTATGATTTCTTTCAACATAGGCAAATTCACTAACAAAGTGAGAGCTTGTTATAGCGGCCGCTGAAATGTAGAATCTTCACATTGTAGTGCAGAAAATCCACACTTCCGATTTTGGCAAGTGTGGATTTTCTACATCCCATAGTGTTAAAACTTAACATTGTTAATTTTTTATTAATACGATAAGACAGAGGAACCGCCCCCCTGTCTATTACTTTTGCCTGACATTCCGCATTTTTATTGCTACGACTGATTGTAATATGCTATGTAGCATGATATAATAATCATACTTTTATATAGATCAAAAAATCGAAAGAAGCTCGTATATTGGCAAGAGGACACACGGGAAGGAATGGTCATAAAAATGCAAAATGTAAGCTTAGCAATACCCGATGATATAGTTTATGAAATAAAATCATTACCTAAAAGAGAAACGGAAATCAGTGACAAACTTCAACTTAGTCTTGCAATAGGCATGTTTGTTTCGCACGAAATAAGCCTTGCAAAAGCTGCGGAGTTAGCCGGTAAAAATCTTTATGAGTTCATTGATATCTTAAAATCTATAGGAACTCCTTCTATGATTTATACAGAAGATATGCTAGGGGACGATTTATTTTTCACAAAAAGCGGGCGGTGAAATATGGACACTGTGATAAATGCAAGTCCTTTGATTTTCTTGCATAAAATTGACCGCATAAATTTACTCGAAAAGATTTTTAACACGGTTTATATACCAGATGCTGTGATAAACGAAGTTAAAGTTGGCAATGCCGCAAAAGCAAAAAAACTATTGGATTGCGTGCCACACGAAGTTATTACAGTGAGCAACAGAACGGCAGTACTTGGATTGTTGGGAAGGCTTCATGTTGGTGAAGTGGAGGTAATTGTTGGAGCAATCGAAAAAGATATCAAGTTGGTGGTGCTAGATGACAGCTATGCGCGCAACAAAGCAAAGCAACTGCAATTAGAAGTAGCCGGCACACTTGGGATACTTCTTAGGGCGCAGGAAATGGGATTTATCGATGATATTCATTACGATATCAAGCGATTAAAAGATGCGGGTATGTATATCTCGGATAAACTTTTGGAAACCATCTATAGCTAATACGAACAGTTTTGTTGTTTAGTGCATAGGGGCGGCATTCTGCCGCCCGCTAGCATAAGTTTTGCGTAAATCTCAAGTTATTCGGGCGGCAGAATGCCGCCACTACGTGTTAGCCGTTTATTTTATTCGCAATCTGTTTATTCATGCACTTTGTGTATGGTACGGCAGATAATGTAAACTTCGATCAGTTGATGTTCGTATTTTCAGTTTGATTTTGCAACATAGCTTCAAGTTCAGCAATTCGCGAATCCTTGTCTGCAACCACAGCCTGCCAAACCTGACGTTCTTCCTTGGCACCCCGCTCTATACCTTGTTCTATGCCTTGTTCTATGCCTTGTTCGACACCTTGTTCTATTCCCCGAGCCACACCGTCTGTCTGACCTCGCTCAAAACCCTCATTGTATCCATCTTCCATGGCTGCCGCAAAGCCTAGTCTCCTTTTTTCTTCTGCTCGTTCTATCCATGTTATCATTTCACGTTCCCCCTTATCCATGTTTACAAAGTTTGCCACACTTTGCGCTTTGCGGATATACATTCTCTCACGTCATTTGTTTTGATCATGCATCTTCCTCGCTGGATTCTGCGACTTCGCGCAGAATGACGAGGGTGATGAATAGTGATATTTGATTACCATTTTACCACACCTCCGAGGGTTTGACTAGATTTTTTCGTCTTTCCGCTCACAATAGCACAAGTTATGATTTCTTTCAACATATGCAAATTCACTAACAAAGTGAGAGCTTGTTATAGCGACCGCTGAAATGTAGAATATTCACATCGCTATGCAGAAAATCCACACTTCCGATTTTGGCAAGTGTGGATTTTCTACATCCTATAGTGTTAAAACTTAACATTGTTAATTTTTTGAAAATTTGATTTTCCATGATGTGAATGGTACAATGAGCTAGGGAGGACAGCCTAATGCTTGAAAACCTGATTTTTAGCTTAAATACTGTGATACCGTGGATATTGATTGCTGCTGTTGGCTTTTTGTTTAAGCGACTGGGGCTTATCGACGATGCTTTTTTGGAAAAGGGTAGCAAGCTGGTTTACTTTCTCTGTTTGCCTGCGATGCTTTTTGCTAATATGTATACGGCAAACCTAAATGAGCTTATTGATTTGGGTTTTATTCTGTTTACTTTGGGTTGGGCGGTTTTTTCTTTTGGTCTGACTTGGGTTTTGTGTATCTTTTTTATGAAAGAAAAGTCCGCTATTTCTGCGTTTGTGCAAGGTTCTTGCCGCAGTAACATAGGGGTGTTGGCTGTGCCTTTGGCATTTAGTGTTCTTGGTGATAGCGCAATTATGTCTATTCTTGCGCTCGCAGTTTTGATTCCTACGTATAACATCATATGTGTAATTTTACTGACATTACACAGCCAAAAAGATAATAACTCTGTGAGCCTAAAGATGCTGCTCATGTCTATTGCGAAAAATCCGCTGATTATCAGCATTGTGCTGGGCATTACTCTCTCATTATCCGGGATTCGCCTGCCCGCTTTTATCAGCACTACCGTGAGCACTTTGTCTCATATAACCGTTCCGCTTGCGCTCCTTTGCATCGGAGCGGGCATTGTTTTTCGGGGTGTTGGTGATAAGCTTAAATATGTGCTTTCATCTAGCATTATCAAGGTCATTGTTATGCCCGCACTTGCAACTCTTGCCGCATTTTTATTCGGTTTTCGCGGCTACGAACTCACGATTATAATGCTTATAAACGGTGTTCCCGCGGCCGTTGCCGGTTATATCATGGTTGCTCAAATAGGCGGCGATTCTGCGATCGCCGCCAACAATGTAATGCTCACAACCATATTTTCGGCGTTTACGCTGCCGGTTTTTATTTTTATTTTTAGGTCGCTTGGTATAATTTGAGTGTTACCCGCCTATCGCCACAACCGTTGTTCCTCCACTCACGGTAGATATGTCTAGTTGGGCTCTGCCGCTTGTTGTAGTGTGTGGGATATCACTTGATAGTCTGCCTGATACTGATGAGTGGTTGATTGAGAGCGATTCACCTGTGTCGGGCAGGAGTATTGTTACGCTTCCTGAAACTGTTGATATGTCGGCCGAGCCGGGTACTGCTTCGCTTCTCATCGTCACTGAGCCTGAGATGGCGCTTATGTCAACTCTGTCGAAAGTTCCCGATATGTTTGTTGCACCCGAGATATTGTTTACATCTGCTCTTGAATTTATTGCGGAGTTTTCCATTCTCACTGCTCCGGAGACACTGTTAAGGTCGGCTCTTTTAAATGCTCCTCTTATGTCCGTTGCTCCGGATGTTGAGTTTGTGTCCAGCGTGTCTGCGGTAATGCCTTCTACGACTATCGCACCTGAGACGGAGTTAATTGACAGCTCTCTCATGCTTTCGCTCAGCGCTGTGGGTACGAGCACTTGCAGTCTTTTTACTACGTTTATATTTCGGAGGAATACTCCTCGCTCTACGTAGCTTATGCGCAGTGTGCTTCCATCGGCTCTAACTTCGAACCTTTCGTTGTCGCGCAGCTCGCGTTGGGCGTATTCGGTTACTATGATTTCTGTTCCGCCGTGTGGGATAACTGTTACTTCGCCTGCTATCCAGTCGATGTCGATTGTGTTTACTCCCGAGGGGTTGATGCTGTATCTGCCTGTTTCTTCAAACGGGCCTGTCAGGTTTTCAAAGCTTCCGATATTCCCGATGTTGAAGAAGCTTCTTCCTTGAAATCCCCAGCCTCCGCCACCGAATGCTGAACCTGCAACGAACCAGACCACCAGTCCTACCAAAACAAGGGCTGTGACTATCCCGCAGATCATTGTTACTATTTTATATTTATTCATTTGATTTTATCTATCCTTTCGTTATGCCGCCGTGTGAAATCGGCTTATTTCTTTTTCCATACGTAAAATACGTTGAGCAGTGATTCTATTACTCCTGCTATGATGAATATTAGCCATGTAATCCACCATGCGCCTGTTGCAAAGCTCACAACCAAGAAAACTGCCACAGCAATTGTCCATAGTGCACTTGAGATCGCTTTTCTCATTTGTTTGCGGTCTTTTTCATCGGATTGCCACTCACGAAAATCTTCCACTATTGTGTCGGATTCTTTGTGGTATCTTGGTTTTGTCATGTTGTTGTAGACCAGCAATCCTGTTGCTGCTGCTACGAACATGAAAAATATGGGTAGTCCGATGTATTCTGCTCCAAATCCTCCAAAGAACGATGGGACAATGAATGTGAGTGGGCTTAATATGTATAGTGCCACTGCTATTGATGTCAGCATTGCTGACTTTTGACGTGCTTTTTCGTTTTCCATTTCTATTCCTCCATTATTATGTTCTGTTTCTAAGTCCTTTAGGAGTCCGCTGATGTCTCCTATTCCTGCTACGGCTACGTTGTATGCCGCTTCTTCATTTTTACCTTCGGCTATAAGGTCGTGATATTTGTCCTCTAAATTTTGTATCATTTCTTCTTTTAGCTCGACGGATTTTCTTGTTGGGGTTGTCTCTTCAAACAGCCCTTCAATATGTCTGCGTAATTTATCTTCCACGTTTTTATTCCTCCACCTTTATAAGATTATCTATCATTTCTTTTGCGGTTTTCCATTCTTTCAAAAGAGTTTGATAGGCTTCTTTTCCAATTTCTGTGATTGAGTAGTATCGCCGCCTCGCTCCGGTTTGTTCGTCGCCCCAGTATGATGAGATGCAGTTTGCTTGCTCCAGCCGGCGAAACGCGGTGTATAGTGTTGCTTCTTTTAGTTCGTAGTTTCCGCCTGTTTTGTGTTGTATGGACTTATTTATCTCGTAGCCGTAGTTGTCGCTGTCCATCAGCCGTGCTAAGATTATTGTGTCGGTGTGACCTCGCAAAAGGTCAGACGTTATTGACATGTTTCCTCTCCTTTCGTGTTTTTACGTCCAAGACAGGGGGACAGTTCCTGCGTCCGGACAGAAGAACCGCCCCCTGTCTTGCTTGGTCTAAGTATTTTGGTTTGATATATAGCTTTTCATTCGCACTATCTCCTGTTTGCATTTACAACATATCACAATATACCTCACCTGTCAAGGTATATTCTTAAAAAATTTTATTCTTATCACTTCTATTATTTATACCCTTGTTTTTCCTCGTCCTTTCTGATATGCTGTTCACTACTTAAATAAAAATTTGAAAAGAGGAGTAACCATATGAGTAAAACTTTGTTTAGCGAGGCGTATTTGGACGAATATCTTGAGCTTGTTATTCGGCATGGGGTGAACATTCAGAAGGGGCAGGAGCTTTTGATTTCTTGTCCTGTGGACTGCGCGCCTATAGCTCGCAAGGCTATGGCTGTGGCTTTTAAATTTGGGGCAAAAAACGTCCACATGCGTTGGGGCGACGACATTTGCGGGCGCATTAGGTTTCTTGAGGCCGACGACAGCATTTTTGACACTTTCCCTGAGTGGGATAAGCTTATGATGGAATCGCTTGCAGACGGCGGTGCAGCGTTTCTGCGAATTGAGGCTTCTGACCCCGAGGCGATGAAGGGTGTTGACCCCACTCGTCTGAGCCGGTTCACCAAAGCGAGCAGTGTTGCTATGAAGCCTTATTTTGAAAAAATCATCACCGGTGGTGTGCGCTGGAGCATTGCTGCTGTCCCGTCTGAGGCTTGGGCGAAAAAGGTGTTTCCGAATGCCGCGTCAGCTGAAGATGCTATGAAGTCACTCTGGGAGAGTATATTTACTGCTGTTCGCGTCAATGGCGATGGCAAAGCTGTTGAGAAATGGCAAGCACACAAGGATGCTTTGAATAGACGCAGAAATTTACTCAACGAGTATAAATTTGAGTCGATTCAGCTTAAGAACTCTGCGGGTACCGACCTTAACATGAAATTACCCAAAAATCATGTTTGGAAAGGCGGTGTAGACATCGCTAAAGATGGCATTGAGTTTCTTCCAAATCTCCCCACTGAGGAAGTTTTCTCTGCTCCGCAACTTGATGGCGTAGATGGCACTGTTGTTGGTACTATGCCGAATGTTTTCCGCGGTAATCTCATTGATGGTTATTCCATCACATTCAAAGACGGCAAGGTTGTTTCTTTTGACGCCAAAGTTGGTAAAGAACATCTCGAAGGTATGATTAAGGATATAAAAAACATGGATATGCTGGGTGAAATTGCCCTCGTTGAACATGATTCCCCGATTTCCAATATGAACATTTTGTTTTACAACACACTCTATGATGAGAATGCAAGCTGTCACTTGGCTTTGGGCTCCGCTTATCCCGACTGCGTTGAGGGCGGTGGAACTATGAGTGAAGAGGAGCGAGTTGCCGCAGGTATCAATGTATGTGACGGGCACCATGATTTCATGTTTGGCTCTGCGGACATGAAGATTGTCGGCACTACTGCTTCGGGTGAGAAAATAACTGTTTTTGAAAACGGAAATTATGTGATTTAGTTTTTTATATTTATATGGTATACTATCATTTTCGGAGGTCTCCTTGTGATAGAGTATACTAAATTCAAACTGAAAAGCCGGAACGAACTTACTGAGTTATTTGAGGATAAAAAAAGCTTCACTTTACTTGCTTGTAATAAGTGTTTTAAGACGTTTACACTTGATGCCGAACCTGAGGGTGAAGAACTTATTAATTTTCTTGGATCGCTTGATAAGAGGGTTTTGGCTTTTTACTATGTTGATTTTTTGTGTAATAAAACTCGGACAACCAGATTGCTTGAGGAAATTAGTCCTCAGGGCACTTTAGTTGTTGTCTCTTGCGGGCTGGGTGCGCAGACCGTTGGCGGTTTGGTTGAGTTGCCTGTTTATACGGCTTGTGATTCTGTTGCAGATGGGACATCGTTTCATTCGGGGCAGCATTCTGTTGCGCCCTCTTCTGAGCTTTGTGCCGGGTGTGGGAATTGTTTGCTTGGGGAGACCTTTGGGGTTTGCCCTGTTACCGATTGTGTTAAGGGTTTGCTCAATGGAGAGTGCGGTGGTGCTGCCAACGGAAAATGTGAAGTTGATACGGATAGAGATTGCGCTTGGGCTAAGATAAATGAGCGTGGCTCTTCAGGCTCTCTGCCCACGCCTAGCCCAAATTCCCTTAAAACAAGAAACTTCTTAAATGTAGTTCCCGGTAGCTCTTTGAAAATTTCTTCAGAAATTTCTAAAAAAAGACTTGACGGATTCTACGGGGGAGTGTATATTAAGGATTGTAAGGAATTCTCCGATTTCCTGCCTTTAGAAGATTTTTCTACCTTGCACGACTTCCCAGCTTCTACTGAATTCCCTACTTTTTCTAGCTTTGTAACCATTCCTATGTCGCAACATAAAGGAACATCAGCCGACCCCGTTGTGCAGGTTGGGGACTATGTAAAAATCGGACAAAAGATTGGTGAAGCTGTTGGTACGTTGAGCAGTTCTATCCACTCCAGTGTTAGTGGGCGTGTAACTGCGATTTCTTTTTGCAGTCATCCGAACCTTTCTGCCGAAACACTTGCTATAACCATTGAATCTGATGGAAAAAATGAAGTTCACAGTTCAGTCCGTCCAATCGGCTATTGGGAGGATTTGGACATTTTTGATATTGATGCTATAATCGCCGAGAAAGGTATTGTTGGAATGGGGGGTGCCGGCTTTCCTACTCCTGTTAAGCTGAAAAATAACGTGCCAATCCACACTATTTTGATAAATGGTTGTGAATCTGAGCCCTACATTACTGCGGATCACCGTGTAATGCTTGAATTTACCGATGAAATCCTTGAAGGACTCAAAATAATCATGAAATCAACGGGGGCGGAGCATTCTAAAATAGTCATTGGGGCGAATAAATGGGATGCTGTGGAGCTTTTTCTCGATAGAGTTTCTGAGCTACCCAATATCGAGATTTTCCCTGTAGTTCCAAAGTATCCGCAGGGGTCTGAACGTATGCTTTTACAGCGTGTTTTAGGCATAAAATTGGGCGCTCAGGAGCGTCCCAACGATATTGGTGTAATTGTGCTCAACGTTAGCACTACCAAGGCTATTGGAGATGCATTTTTGTACGGAATGCCGCTGATTAAGCGTGCTGTCACTGTTTCGGGCGAAAATTGCATGAAACCGGGCAATTATATGGTGCCTATTGGTACTTCAATTCGTGATGTTTTGCATTTTACACAAGACAGTGGAGCGGTTCCTCTGTCTTATCAAACGGCGAGAGCGGGCGGTAAGATGCCGCCCCAACAAAGTAAGACAGAGGAACCGTCCCACTGTCTTGATCCACCGTCTGTAGTTCTTGGTGGGCCTATGATGGGGACTGTTATTAATGATTTTGACATTCCTGTTATAAAGGGTACTCACGGTATAATTATTCAACATAAAGTGAATACTGTCGAGAGCGATTGCATTCGATGTGGACGTTGTGTTGATGTTTGCCCAATTATGCTCCTCCCTCTCTATTTTTCTCCACACTTTAAAAATGAAGATTATGACAAAATGGCAGAATTTGAGCTCTTGCGTTGCATTGAATGTGGGTGCTGTGATTATATTTGCCCTTCTCGGATTGAGATTCGGCGTGCTATAAAAGATGCTAAAAAGAAACTTTTATGATTTTATGTTTAATTTTTATGTGCTTGTTTGCTTAATTTTCCATAACGTTGATAGGAATTTTTATTATGTTTTATTTGAAGTTAAAATCTGATAGTGAGCTGGTGTCCATTGTTTGCTCCGGTGCTCTTGTGGTGGTCTGTGAAGGGTGCAATGAACTGCAATCTTCCGGAATCGACCTGATTTCGGCACTTGACGGCGCACGCATTTTCAGGGCCTCGCGAGCCGATATCGAGGTCATCGAATCTTTTCACGTGTGCAGTGCAGACAACTTCAAGGCGTCTCAACAGGGCAATGAAAGTCTTTTCGATTCTTGTGGGCGTATTTTGGTACTTTCCTGTGGAGTCGGTGTGCAGCAAATTTCATCATACTTTCCAAAAAAAGATGTATACCCTTTATGTGATACTTTTCTGCTTCCCGGATTTCAGGGAGCGACCCCTTCGGAATTTGACTGCGCTCTGTGCGGCGATTGTCATTTGAATAAAACCGGCGCTATTTGTCCGATTACTTCGTGTGCAAAGAGTCTTATAAACGGAGGCTGTGGCGGTGAAAAAGATGGCAAGTGTGAGGTTGACAGTGAAATGGAATGTGGTTGGGCGCGTATAAATAAACGTATAAACATACAATCAAGTATAATTGAAAGTGGAAAATGGAAAAATACAGGGAGATGCAGGGCAATAGAAATTTAAAAATTTTTGCGAGTAAAGCCAAAATAGACCGCTGAAGAAAAAAGCTACATGGTGGCACCATATGGCAGCACAGCAAAGAGGCGCCTAAAAATTTCTTATATTTCTATTGTCCTGTGTCTCCCGGAAAGTCCGGCATCTCCCGGAAAGTCCGGCAAATGAATAACAAGGAGTACCGTATGAAACTAAAAGAAAAACTAAAAAGCGGCGAATTTGTTTTTACTTCTGAGGTTGGACCACCTAAGGGGATTTCGCTCGATGGGGTTCTTGAGGATGCCGGGGCGTTTCTTGGTGAGTCTGCCGCAGTTAATGTTACTGATTGTCAGGCTTCTGTTATGCGTCTGGGATCGCTTGCTACTTGTAAGGCACTTCTGGATAATGGACATGAGCCTATTTATCAGCTTGCTTGCCGCGATCGGAATAGGATTGCTCTGCAATCGGATTTGCTCAGTGCGGCTTATTTTGGTATCAGTAATGTACTTATGATTACCGGTGACTATACTTCACTTGGAGATGCGCCTGATGCTAAGCCTGTTTATGATTTGGACAGTGTTTCTCTGCTTCATGCGGCCTGCGAGCTTGAACGTGGTGTTGATTTTAACGGTAATGAGCTCTCTTCCCCTTTCCCTAAGTTTTTCAAGGGTGCTGTGGTTTCTCCTTGCTCTGATAATCCTGATGCGCAGCTTATTAAAATGGAGAAGAAGATTCATGCGGGTGCTGAGTTTTTCCAGACTCAGGCTGTTTTTGAGCCTGAAAAGTTTGCGGCGTTTATGGAAAAAGCTAGAGCTTTTGGTGTTCCTGTTTTGCTTGGTGTGGTTATCTTGAAGAGTGCGGGCATGGCTCGGTTTATGAATAAGAACATTGCGGGTGTGCAGATTCCGCAGGGGATTATTGACAGACTGGATTCTGATAAGGATAGAGCGAAGTCCGGTGAGATTGGTTTGGAGATCGCTTCTTCCATTATTGATGAATGCCGTGACTTTTGTGAGGGGGTTCATATCATGGCTTTAGGGTGGGAAAGTAAGGTACCTGTGCTTATTAAAGTTGTTGCTGAGTGATGTTTACATATTGTCTGTGCTGTGCTACACTGTACTTTCAAATACTAATAAGGAGCTATTATTTATCATGAATAAAGTTATTGATGTTATTATGTCTCGTAGGAGTGTGCGTGAATATACGCAGGAGCAGGTTGACGAGGAACTTTTAACCGCTGTTATTGAAGCCGGCCGATGTGCGCCCAGTGGCGGTAATGCTCAACTCACGCATTTTATTGTTATCCAAAATCCCGATGTTTTGAGTGAGTTAATCAGAATATCGAAAATTGAGTTTGCTAAAATTATTCCTGATGAAAATACATATGCCTCTCTGCGCAGCACTATTGAACATGCGCATATGCCTGATTTTCACTTTAACTATATGTGGTGGGCACCCACTCTTATCGTTACCGCACACAAAAAAGGCCACACGAACGCAATGGCTGATTCCGTATGTGCAATTGAGAACATGACAATTGCCGCTGAGTCTCTGGGACTGGGAAGTTGCTATATCAATCCACCGCATTGGCTCGATGACAGCGAGGGTTTTCGCGAGTTCATGTATACTATAGGGCTCGGCAAGGACGAAACAGTAACAGCCTCTCTCGCACTTGGCTACCCCGCTGAAAAGTCACCTAAACAACCACCGGAACGGAAAGGAAATCCGGTTACTTATGTGTGAGTTTCTACCCATTTCCGAGCTGACTTGTGTACTGTGCATAAATCTTAATTGAGAAATTTTCATAATTTGGAAACAAAAGTCTTGCAATAAATCACAAAGTAATGTACAATATGCGAGAAAGAGTTACAAAGTGTAGCGAATTACGTATTTTCAAAATAATTGAGGTGAGTCTGTGACTAAGTACGTCATAAACGGCGCAAATGAACTCAATGGTGAAATTGAAATTTCCGGGGCAAAGAACGCAGCAGTTGCAATTATTCCTGCCGCCCTCATGGTAGACGGTGTCTGTAGAATAGAAAATCTGCCTGATATATCTGACGTTAAGACCCTGCTCAACATCCTTAAAGAAATGGGTGCGAGAATCAAATCCGTTAACAAGAGGACTATTGATATCGACTGTTCTCGTGTTGGCACTTCACATGCGACATTTGATATGATGCGTCGCATTAGGGCTTCATATTATTTAATAGGTGCACTGCTCAGCCGTTTCGGAAGAGCAGATGTCGCTATGCCCGGAGGCTGTAATTTTGGTGGCGTTCGCCCTATTGACCAGCATATCAAGGGCTTTACTGCTATGGGTGCTAACGTCCATGTCCGAAATGGTATCGTCACTGCTGTTACAGACGAAGCGCTGAGCGGCACGACTATCTATTTAGACGTGGTATCTGTTGGTGCTACCATCAATCTTATGCTCGGTGCTACTTTGGCTAAAGGTATGACTGTTATCGAAAATGCTGCAAGAGAGCCGCATATCGTCGACCTCGCCAACTTCCTCAACTCGATGGGCGCAGATGTCAGAGGTGCCGGCACCAGTGAGATTAAAGTTCGTGGTGTCAGACGCTTGGGTGGCGGCTTTTATTCAATTATTCCCGACCAAATCGAAGCAGGCACTTATATGGCGGCTGTTGCCGCAACCGGTGGTCGTGTTATCATCAAAGATATTATTCCAAAACATCTCGATTGCATCTCTGTTAAGCTACGTGAAATGGGTGTGACTGTTGTTGATTTGGGTGATGCTATAATGGTAGAGAGAAAAGGTCCTCTCACCAGAACTCATGTAAAAACCATGCCTTATCCGGGCTTCCCCACCGATATGCAACCGCAGATTTCAACTGTTCTCTGTCTTGCTGATGGCACAAGCATCGTCACAGACAGCGTTTGGGAAGATAGATTCAAATATGTTGATGAACTTGCAAAAATGGGCAGTTCTATCCGTGTAGACGGCAGAACCGCGCTGATTGAAGGAATCCCCTACTTCACAGGTGCCCCTATCAAAGCTACTGATTTACGTGCCGGTGCCGCTCTTGTTATTGCGGGACTTGCCGCCAAAGGTAGAACGGTTATTGAAAATGTCCACTATATTGAGCGTGGTTATGAAAAAATGATTTCTAAGCTCAACTCTCTCGGTGCAGATATCAAGGTGGCTCACTATGGGCGTGAGGACTCCATTTTCAGAAGAAGAATCGGCTAATTCTGCACGAAGCCGCAGAAAGACAAGAAAAGGGTACTGAATAGTTACTTATTTTTTCCATAGGTGAGTAGTAGAAAGTGGCGAGTTTAAAGAAGATAAACAAAATTTTACATAAGAAATTCGGTGAACAGGTGGCGGCTCGCGAAGAGGGCGGTCGCCTTGTGTTATCAGGTGAACTCGAAAGCTGGCGTGATGTGGTTCTTGCCGGCAAAATTGCCGCACATGAAAACCCGTATTTTTATTTTGTAAACGAGATCTTATGCACCGGCGAGAAGCCGATGCCTATTCGCAAGCCTCGCATCGAAGATGGTAAACTTGAATGGGAAGAGCCTGATGTGCTCATTATCGGCGGCGGTATTATCGGCTGCGCGATTGCACGTGAACTTTCGCGCTATAAGCTCAATATTTTGCTCGTTGAAAAGGAGCACGACCTTGCAATGCACGCATCGGGGCGCAACAACGGGATTATAAACTCCGGTGTTCCGCATATAAACAGCACTTTAAAAACCAGATTTGCCAAGCTGGGCAATGATATGTTCGACAAAACTTGCTCAGATCTCGGCGTTACGTTTGAGAGGTGCGGGCAGCTTTTCTATTTCCAAAACCGTATGTGGGAGCCTTTTACCTTCCTCTCGCTCTGGCGCAGGAAATGGTGGGGGCACAAGAATGTTGCAATTATCCCAAAAGAAACTCTTCATAAATCTGAGACTGCTTTGAATAAAAGCATCGGTTCTGCGCTTTTTTACCCCAAGGCGGGTATTGTTGACCCGTTTGACCTGACTCTCGCCTTTGCCGAAAATGCCGCAAGTAACGGTGTTGTCTTTTCTTTTAACACCATGGTGCAGGGTATGGTCGTCGAAAATGGCGAGATACAAAAGGTTCAAACTAATCGCGGTGCAATAATGCCAAAGGTTGTGATTAACGCGGCGGGCGCATTTGGTGAAGATATCGCTACGTATGCAGATGATAGATTTTTCTCGCTTCACCCAAATAAAAAAACAAATGTCGTTGTTGATAAAAAATATGTAGACTCGCTTGTGGAGACTCCCACATTCCCCATTGTGAAGAAGAGGAACAAAAAGAAGAGGCATCTGCATGGCACAGGTATAACTCGTACAATAGGCGGGAGTTTTCTCATCGGTCCTGATGTGTTTGGCACCATCAACAGGGAGGATTTTTCTACTTTGCTCCCCAATGTGCAGGATATTATTGGAGCGCAGACCAAGACCTGCCCAAAGCTGGAAGAAAAGCAAATTATTTCATATTTTTCCGGCATAACTTCCGGCACCTATGAAGATGATTTTGTCGTCACTAAGGGTAAAAGTGTTCTAAACATCGTACATGCCGCAGGCATAACAGCTCCGGGACTCACAGCGGCTCCCGCCATTGCCGTGGAGATTGCAGGTATGGCTGTTGAAGTTTTGGGCAGGAGCATAAAGGTAGAACTCAATTCTGAGTTTGAACCTAAGCGTACTCCCCCACCGAAGCTTTCAGAAATGTCGATTGAGGAGAGGTCAGACTTCATCATTGCAAATCCCGATTATGGCATCATTTTATGTAAATGCGAGCAGATTAGCCGTGGCGAAGTGCTTGAGGCTCTGCGTAGAAATATAAAATGCAGCACGCTCGATGGTGTGAAGCGCCGAGTGAGAACTACAATGGGTATCTGCCAGGGTGGTTCCTGTGAAGCGCAGGTTTTGAAACTTATTGCATCTGAAAAGCGTTTTGCTCTGCACCATATTAAGAAGGGTGAAAGTGGTAGTGAGCTTCTGCTTGGTGCTGTAAAGACGACGATTACAGAGGATGATATTAAGGCTTTTAAATCGGGTGCTCCTGCCGTTTCCGGAGAAATGCAACTGCCTTTTGCAGCTCCAAATCCTGAAACAGAGGGTAAGCTTCGTGTGATTTCATCTATTGATGTAGGTGCGATGGCTAATATTATAAGAAGGGAAATGGCTGACGATGGTGATGTCTAGAATCAATATTGTCATTATTGGAAGCGGTGCCGCAGGGCTTGCTGCCGCTGCCGCTGCTTCTGATGACGGCGCATCTGTTTTGCTTGTTGAGCGAGAGACTCGTCTCGGCGGGCGGCTCAATCAAATTGTCGATTGCTGCTTTGATAGTGATAGTGATAATGATGATGATTTAAGTCGTATCAGCGGTCCTGAGTTGGCGTTCGCCAGAACTTCTGTTCTTCGTGATAACGGTGTTGCTATTTTGCTTCAAACTCACGTTTTGAGTATAACGAGTGTTGGCGGTACATTTCAACTGACGCTTTCTAATCGTCACGGGATTATGACAGTAGATGCCGAAAAAGTTATTCTCGCTACGGGTTCTTATGAACAGCCTCCCAGACAACTTGGTATACATGGAACTCGGCCGTCGGGTGTGTTCACTGCAGGTGCTGCTCAGCACTATATAAATGTTTTTGGTCAGCTTCCCGCACAAAATGCTGTGATTCTCGGAAGCGGAAATATCTCCCTCAATTTGGCGAGGCGTCTATCTCTTGAGGGCGCCACGGTGCTCGGTGTGTATGAGCCTTTGAGTGAACCGCAGGCATCTTTGCAAACTGTCGCGGAGTGCCTGAATGATTTTGAGATTCCTCTGCACCTAAATCATACTGTAACTCGTGTATTCGGCAGCGAACGCTTGAGAGCTGTTGAGGTTTTTAGGACGAATAAAAATGGCGACCCGATTTACGGAACCGGTGGGGCTGTTAAGTGCGACAGTTTGTTTTTGTCTTTGAATCTTGTCAGCGATACGGATTTGGCTGAATCTCTCGGTGTGAAGATGTGTCCAACTACGCACGCGCCTATTTGTGACCAGAACGGAATGACTTCCTTAGATGGGCTTTTTATCTGCGGTAGTGCGGCGTTTATAAGCACCACTTCTTCTCTTGTTTCCAAGCACGGTTCTCTTGTTGGGCTTAGTGCTGCAAGGCATTTTCCCCATGATAGGACAGCAGTCAAAATCAACGGAAGTAAGAATTTCCTTACATTCCTTCCTCAGTGTGTTGACATTCAAAATTCAAGTGGGGAGATAACTGTTTTCTTTCGTGTGGACACTCACTACAACGACAGAACAGTCTGTCTCAATGTTAATTCTATCGATGTGTGTACTGAAGCATTTGCACGGCTCCGCCCACAGGAGACTTACAGCATTACTGCCAGTATTACGTCCGAACTGACCGCTGAAAGTAAGGTTGCGCTCAGGCTTGCGTAATTAGCTCAGTGCCGGCTTTGCAGTTTGATTTTTGAAAGGAACCGGTCCATTATATGAAAAAGCTCTATTGTATTGATTGTCCTCTTGGGTGCGAACTTGAAGTTATCGGCTCCGGCAAGAATATAGTTGTTGAGGGAAACAAGTGTATTAAGGGTAAGGATTTTGCTATTTCTGAGACTACCAATCCTATGAGGGTACTCACCACCACCGTGCGCACTAATTTCCCTGACATTCCTGTTATTCCTGTGCGTACTGATGGTGAAATTCCTAAGGGTATGCTTATGAACGCTATGCACGAGCTTAGTTCCGTAGTTGTTGAAGATGAGCTTGGTTGCGGTGATGTTATTATTCATAATCTGCTTGGTACGGGTGTTTCCGTTATCATCACCAGTGGGGCTTTACAGTCGATTGGTGCTGAGCTGGAAAACCGCAATGTTCAGCTCAGCGGAAACATAACTACCGGACCTTCGGGGCCTGTGGCTACTGAGCTTCCTACCGTTACGGCTGATGTCCCCGAGCCTGACGGCGGTGATTCTTCTTCCGAAGAAGAGCTTCCTCAGGGGCGGGCAAAGATTCGCAGTTAATTTTTACTTATGTCTCTGTGGAGTTCTCTTATTATGCTATTTTCGTCTTGATGCGTGAAATAGATTGTGTAGGTTTCCCTGTTTCCTTCATTTTCAAGCTGTGACATGGCTTTTGTCATGTCTATTCTGCCGTTGCATGAAAATAAAAATATTTCTGTGCTTGCAATTTTTTCCAGCTCTGACTTTATATTTACATGTGCTCTTGCAAGGTGCGTTGATATACTGGTTTTAGCCAGACCTGTTTCCTTTGCTATTTCCGTTACGGTTAACCCTTCGTAATACTTTAGTTTTACTACCATCTGCTGTTGTCTTGGCAGATTTTTCACCATTTTTGATATAATTTCAAAAGCTTCTTTGTTTATAACCCTTTCCATAGGCATGCTTGCCTCGCTTTCATTTGCCAGCTCCCTACAGTCGTCTATACTTTCAATTTTTCTGTTGTAATCATGATTTTTCTTAAAATAACGATGTATTTCGTGTGCCGCAATCTTGTTTAACCATAACCTAAAATAGTTCGGGTCACGAACTTTTTTTATGTTCCGGCAGATCAACAGCATGACTTCCTGCGCAATATCCTCAGCGTCTGACCTATTGTCAACTGTACGCATTATTCTGTAAAGTACGGGGTTGATTATTTGTTTGCAAAGCAGAGATAACTCTGCTTTGCCTCCGTCAATTGCATCTACCACCAACTTAGTCAGCTCATCATCTATGAAATGCTTTTTTTCTTCGTTGTCACTCACAACTAAACCATGTGGCATGTATGCTTCCTCCTTGTGCGTGGCTCTTCGTAATCATTATCGTATTTGCGCCTTCTTGTAATTATCAAAGATACGAGTCCTATTGCAAAGATAACCAGGTGCCAAATTGTCCAAAAGTCTATGAGTACCATGAGCCTTGTCATTCCTTGTGTGAGAATGAACAGAACTATTGCCGCTACTGTTGCAATTACTGACATAATTATCGGAATTAACCTGAACGACCTTTTTTCTTTCTCTTCTTGTTCTTTCAGAAATTCTGCGTATTTGACGTGTTTCCCCTCTTTGCGCTTTTTAATTTTCAAGGCTCTTATCACAGTGAATAGGGTGAGGAGTATTCCGCCGATTGTGAGTAGCAAGTTTAGAAGTGCCCACGTCAGGGTTCTAAATGCTTGCGGTGCGAAGAGTGGTATTGGGTTGTCTCCGCCGGGTTCAAACATTGGTACACCTTGCTCTGCCATGCTTGCATATATTTCTGCATTACCCATTGTTCCCGAAGTGATTTCATTTCCATTCCATTCGTTAACTGCCATGCCTACCCCTGCATCTGTAATTATTTCGTGATTGCTTCCGTCAGGTGATGCAGCTTGTCCGTCACCGGGCGCTCCCGTGGGTGGCGTTACCGTTATGGGTGGCGCTACCGTGGGTGATACTACCGCAGGCTGTGGTACTACCGAATGCGGCGGAACCACTGTCGGTGGTACTATCGTGGGCGGAGCCGGTTCTGTGGGTGGTGCCGGTTCTACGGGCGGAGCCGGTTCTGTGGGTGGTGCCGGTTCTACAGGTGGTGCCGGTTCTGTGGGTGGTAATGTAACATCGGCGACATAGTGTGGAAATAGTGTAACTGAGTGTGTGATAATTGTATTCGAATTATATATGTTACCGGTTGCATCTGCCCAGTGGCTGAATCGTAGACCCTCACAATGTGGGGCAGCCGGTGGTACACCAAGCGTGGGGTTATTCGCAAGATCCAGTCCAAAACCGCCCGGCAGTTCGGTTTTTCCATCACAGCTTATGAATCTTACACTCACAAACCATGTCGCATAAACCGTAATCGGATATCTAAACTCTGATGTAGGACCAACCCCGCTACCTCCTTCCGGGCGTGTAGCCCAACCTATGAATTCACCTAAGACATTACCGTGCTCATCTTCCCACTCAGGGGGGTCGGGAAAATTCTCCAAAGGCAGACCATTTGGATAATCTCCTGCTTTGGGGTGTAATTCACGGTGCATGTTTTGGGGAAGTATAACTTCAGGAGGAGCAAACCCCGAACTGAACGACACCCCCGAACCCCATATGGCGTAGACTGTGATTGGTGCTGTAACTGCAGTGTTTGCATCAAACCATGTTCCGGGTATGTTCGCAGGGTCCGGACTTGTGTGCCAGCCAAAGAAGGAGTGGGTACTTGAAGTCAGCCAAGTCACGCTGTGCGGACCGGGGAATGGAGTAGTTAATGCCGGTGCATTTCGGTTTTGTGCATGAGTGTTGAAAGTTCTGCCATAAGCTATGTGGTTTGTCTGCACAACATCACGTCGTGCCGGATTGGCCGGGTGATTTAAATTAAAATGCACAGGTGCTGACCACTGCATAAAAATCGTGGTATCTTGATTCACAATCGTGTTACCGGTAAACAAAGGCATTCCTGTGCCATTCCGAGCAGTGTTCCAGCCAAGTCTTGTGAATCCATCTCTGCTTGTACGATTTGTGGCTCCACTTAAAAAGCTTACGGCACTAAGCATAGGCTCACCTCCACCATTTTGGTCGGAAAGGCGCCCTGTGCTATTGCTTTGAACGTCCTGCCACGACCACCCCTCAGGGATTGGAAACACATTTTGGCTTCCGGCTACATTGTGGCTGTTAAGACTCCCACCGTTTGGGTCAAGTGTCAGATTTCTCTGAGGCCTCCATATTGCGTACAAAGTAGTGTCAATTGCGAACGGTTCGTTTAATATATCGATGATTGTCCCACCGGAACCGGAGCCAAAAGCATTGCCGGCTTGGTTTGGGTCTCTGTGCCAGCCAACAAATAAATATCCTTCTCTTGTTGGATTTCTGGGTACTGCACCTAAGCCCGGTACCGTTGCGCCTCCCGGTTCTCGGCTGATTGCGGTATTTTGCTCATTTCCCCACTGTTGGGAGATTGTTCTCGCTAAATTGTCGAAACCATTTGGAGCTATGGTGACCTCAAGCCAGCGGTGTCCAATCTCAGTGCCAACTCTCCACGTTCCACCCTGAAGTTCAAACTTAACCTCTATATGTCCGGTAGTTTCTCTATGCCAAAGTGCAAAAACGTCGCCCGTTTGCTGTATGGCGCAATCTGCCGTGAACTTCCTTGCGCCCATTGCCTCTAATACACCTGCATCAGCACCAATCGGAACCGGCATGTTAAACCACCCCATAAATATGTGCCCACGCCGCAGCGGGTCGGCAGGGAGAGTGGTAGCCGCATCTACAGAATTAACATGATTAATTGTACGACCCCTGCTTGCAATGCTTGCGCCCTCAAACTGAGCATACGGAACAAAAATGAGTCTGTCGGCGTGTGAATTGCTCATATCCTCATTCAGCGCGTTTGTGCGGAAGTCTACCCTATAAGCCCACTGTGCATATACTGTGGTATCTGCTTGAATCGTACATGCGGCAACATCAAAATAAGTACCCGAAGCTCCTTGCACGTTTACGGGACTATCTGCCCACCTAACAAAATTGATAGTGTTTTGGGTTAGCCCTCGCACAGAGTTGCTTGGATTGGTGTTTGGATTTAGCGTTCCCGGTGCGAGTGCCGGAGCTGACCCGGCGTTTGGAACACTCTGATTGAGACCCGGTATTTCAGCGTTTGACTGTGCAAGAGTGCGATCATGGCGCATCAGCCGCGTATCATGATGACCGGAGGCTATAGAGCCCAATGTCGGGTCAAATGTCAACGTGTGTATGGGTTGTTTTACTACCTTATCTTCTATCCAATATGCATACAACATTGTAGGACCTGAAAATTCTAATATTGAATGTTCTGTGATTTGAGTACCGACACCACCGGCGGTAGTCCACCAGCCACCAAATGTATGATTTTCCATGGTTGGGTCGGAAGGCCATGTAACACCTTCTACATCTTTTACCGCAAACCCGTGCGGAACAACAATCGGCCGAACCAAATCGGTTCCTCCCGTAAAGAAACTTATCTCACGTCCCCACATGGCGTAGAGAATCATATCGCTTTTTACTTGCGTGGCGGCAGGAACGGTATCCGCAAAAGTAGTGTGATTATTCGGGTTTGTGCTCCAAGCTCTGAATGCAAAACCTATCTTAAATGGTGACGGGACATTTAGACTTGCAATCGTGGCTCCTGCCGAGACTTGGCGGGTGTCGGCGGTCATTTCGCCAATGATTCCGCCGTTTGCGTGAAACTCTACAGTGTGTAGTGTGTTCAATCCTTTTGCGCCTTCGTGCGCCGTTACGATAATACCCATTGCCGGTATTAAAATAATGGAGCAGAGCAAAGCTGCCATAGCTAAAGAAAATGCTCGTTTTGATTTTCCGGCTAAGGTCTCTGAAACCGAACCCATATGCAATTTCTTAGTTTGCGCCTGAGCTTTTTTTCTTACTTTGCGAGGTATTTGCCTGTTTAACATAATTTTCTCCCCTTGGAATCCTAATGTAGCTTTTTCTGTACACTAATAAAAGAGGAGAAATTTCAGTATTTGTTCTACAAAAATCCATAATTTTTATTTGCCAGTTTATTTGATGTAAATTCATTACATTTATGCTACGCGATTGACTCTTATTTTGCTAATTCGTTTGCCCACACTTCGTATTTTTCTATTTTTTCTGTGCAGATTTTTTGGGTTTCTCCGCTTGCCAGTATGTAGACTTTTACTTTCGGTTCCGTGCCTGAGGGTCTTACTATTATTGCTGTACCGTCTGCCATGCCGTAGCGCAGTACGTTTGAGCCTTTTAGTTCTATTTCTTTTGTTTTGTTTGTTTTCACGTCTAATTCTGTGCCGGACTCATAATCTCGGCGCATTATTACTTCAACATCTGCTATCTGTGTGGGTGGGCTTTCTCTTAGATTTGTCATCAGTTTTCTCATTTTTTCTATGCCGTCCAAGCCCGGCATTACGAGGTTTAGAGTTTTTTCGGCGAACTGTCCGTATTTTTCGTATAGCTTTATCAGAGCATCGTATAGGGTCATATTTTGAGTTGCGTACCATGCCGCCATTTCTGCCAGCAGCATTGAGGCTGTTACTGCGTCTTTGTCGCGCACGAAGTCGCCTATCATGTAGCCGTAGCTCTCTTCGTATGAGTATATTACTTTGTTTGTTCCTGCAGCTTCCAGAGCGTTTTTCTTCTCCGCCATAAACTTGAAGCCTGTGAATGTGTCGTAACAGGCAAGGCCGTTTTTCTCTGATATTACTCTTGCCATTTCTGTTGTCACCAGTGATTTCAGCATTGCGGGTTTTGGGGGCATTATGCCCGCTCTGGTTTTGGCTCCTATTAAGTAATCCAGCAATAATACTCCTGTTTGGTTGCCTGATATTGTAATGTATTCGCCCTTGTCATTGCGCACCATTATCCCAACTCTGTCGCAGTCGGGGTCTGTGCCTATAATCAGGTCTGCTCCGTTTTCTTTTGCCAACGCAACTGATTTTTCGAAGCCTTCGGGATTTTCGGGGTTTGGTGAGCTCACTGTTGGGAAGTTTCCGTCTATTTTCATCTGCTCCGGCTCGCAGAGTATGTGCTTTAGTCCCAGGCGTTTTAGGGCTTCGGGGACCAGCTTGTGCCCTGCTCCGTGAAATGGCGTGAATACCAGCTTGAAGCTGTCTGCTACTTTTTTAACGCTCTCTTGGTCGTTTGCTTGTTCCATAACGTTTTTCAGGAATTTTTCGTCGGTTTCTTCGCCCATTATTGTAATTAAACCTTCGGCTACCGCTTTATCGTAGTCCATTGTTTTTACTGAGTCGAATATGTCGAGTTTGCTCATTTTTTCTGCTACTTTTTCTGCATGGTGAGGTGGGAGTTGTGCGCCGTCTGACCAGTAGACCTTGTAGCCGTTGTACTCTTTGGGGTTGTGGCTGGCTGTTACGTTGATTCCCGCTATGCAGCCGTATTCTCTGATTGCAAAGCTCAGTTCAGGGGTTGGGCGCAGTGCGTCGAATATTCGCACTTTTATGCCGTTTGCCGCTATAATGCAGGCGGCTTCTTTTGAAAACGTGTCGCTGTTAAGCCTTGAATCGTAGCATATTGCAACGCATTTGTCACCCATGGGTTCTTCGTTTATCAGCTCGCTGAATGCCTGCGTTGTGTGGCGGATTATATGTATGTTCATGCGAAACAGACCCACTGCCATTATTCCCCTCAACCCTGCTGTGCCGAATTCGAGTGGGCTGAAAAATCTGCTCTCTATTTCTTTTTCGTCGTTTTCTATGCTTTTTAGCTCTGCCTTTTCGTTTTCTGAAAGCTTCGGACTGTTAAGCCATTTATTATATTGCTCTTTGTAGTTCATTTTTGTGATTACTCCTCTTCTCCGCTTCCCTCTTCGTCATCGCTCGCTTCTACTGCTTCTGCGCTCAGTATGTTTTTTGCGTCTTCCAGCATTGTTTCGGGAACAAATATTTCCATGCCGCTTGGCGGGTGCCCGAATATCATCTTGCCGAATGAGCCGTTATTCGGGTATTCGCTGACATGCGGGATTCCGTAGGCTGTCAGTAGGTTTAGGGCTATTTCCAAGTCTAACGGACCGCCTGAGATGTGCTTTAGGTATGCGGGTGGCACAGGCTGATTATTCTCATCTTTTGGCCATGCCGGGCCGTCGGCTTTTTTGAAGCTCCATTCCATTTGTCTGTCTCCTCTGCTTTTTAGTGGGCGCAACGAGCGGCACCCCCATATTTTCATGCTTATCATTTTATCATATTATTTTTGTTATGTCAGCACAAATCTTACAAAACCCTATTTTTAACAAAACAATTGACTGCTCTGTTAAATTTGCGTATAATGATGTTAGTAATATTCAATGTTGAAGGATAATTGGCTTTTGATGAAATTTAAACTTATTGCAAGCGATTTGGACGGTACCCTTGTCAATAGTGAGTTTAAGCTTACCGAACGTACAAAATCCGCTATTTTACGGGCTGTTGATGCGGGGGTTATCTTTGTTGCCGCTACGGGACGGCCGCTTCGTGGGATTGATATTGTCAATGACCTTTTTGATGTGGATATGCCTTTCATTGTTTTTAATGGTGCGGCGGCTTATATGGGGAAGTCTAAGAAACTGCTTTTTGAGTCTTTTTTGGACTATGATCTCGCCAAAGAGGCATTTGATATCGGGCAGAAGCTCAATTTGGGGCAGGTTGTTTGGACTGATACCCGGCTCCGCGCCAATCGAATTTGTCCCGGCACTCTTAGGTACAACGCTCTCTATTCTAATTTGGATATGCCTGTTATTTCTGAGCTTTCTGATATTGGTGATGATGCTTCTTGCATTTCTAAAGTTCTTTGGATTGCAGAACCTGAGCGGATTGGTGAGTTGCAGGTTGAGATGAATGCACATTTTGGTGATAAGCTCAATTGTTTTTCGTCTTTGCCGTTTCTTTTGGAGTTTGTCAGCCCAAGTTCCACCAAAGGGACTGCACTTGCTGAGGTTGGACGGATTTTAGGTATAGGCAGTCATGAGATGATTGCTTTTGGAGATGCTTACAACGATGTCTCCATGCTTGAATATGTCGGCTTTTCTGTGGCTATGGCGAACGCTCACGACGACATCAAGCAGGCTTGCGACCACGTCACATCGTCAAACGATGAGGACGGCGTAGCTGTTGCAATTGAACGATTTGTGTTAAATTCAAATTAGGAGGCTAATTACGATTTTGAAACCTGGCGCCATTATGTAGGCGATTGACCGCGTTATATCGTCTGGCGATTTTACAGTTTGGCGATTTTACAGTTTGGCGATTTCTCATGAACTAAAAAAGTGATCGGTTTGTTTTAAGGGGTTATAGAAAGGAAAAGTTTTTGAATAATTTTACTTTTTGGAGTCCAACAAAGGTTGTTTTTGGAGAGAATACTGTTTCTTCTGTGGGCGAGGAGATTAAGTCTTTTGGCGGTACCAAGGTTCTTGTTTTCTATGGCATGGGCAGTGCTGTTTCAAGCGGGGTTCTTGAGCGTGTTACCGATTCGCTGAATGAGGCAGGGCTCAAATACTTTGCTGTTGGTGGGGTGCAGATAAATCCCACTGTAGAGTTTGCTCAGAAGGTTGTCGGCAAACATCGGGACTCAGGTTTTGATTTTGTGCTTGGTGTCGGCGGTGGAAGCGTCATTGATACTGCTAAGGCTGTGGCACACGGGCTTGCAAATCCTGACGTTCCCCTCTGGGACATTTTCTCGTTGAAAGTGAACCTTGAGCGCTCTTTGCCGGTCGGTGCTGTTTTGACTATCGCGGCTGCGGGTAGTGAGACCAGCTCATCTGCTGTTCTCACAAACACTAAGCTCAAGATCAAGCGCGGGCTCACTTCTCAGCTCAATCGCCCGCAGTTTGCTGTTATGGATCCAACTTTGACTTACTCTCTGCCTGTTCGGCACACTGTTTGCGGGGTTGTTGATATTCTCATGCATACGCTTGACCGCTACTTTGCTCCCGATGCTGACAATGCTTTAACTGATGAGCTTTCGGAAGCGCTCATGCGCATTGTTGTGCGTTATGGACGCGTGGCTATGGAGTGGCATGATGATTACAAGGCTCGTTCTGAGCTTATGTGGGCAGGTAGTCTGTCGCACAATGCTTTGACGGGGCTTGGGCAGACACTTGATTTTTCTGTGCATCAGCTTGGTCATGCAATTTCAGGCAAGTTTGATATTCCACACGGCGAGAGTCTTTCCATCACTTGGCCTGCATGGGCTAAGTATGTCTACCGCACCGATGTTGACCGTTTTGCCCGTTATGCTCGGAAGGTCTGGGGTATCACCGCGTCTGATGGCGCCGCCGCCGCTCTTGCCGGGATTTCCGCTACTGTTGAGTTTTTCCGCAGTCTCGGTGCGCCTGTATCACTTGCTGAGGGTGTGCCTGACGATGCAGAGTTTGACATCGAAGAGCTTGCTTCGCTTTGTTCTTATAATAAGACTCGCACTATCGGGTCTTTTCAGGTTTTGGATTATAATGATATCTTGGAGATTTATCGATTGGCTTTATAGGAGCCATAATGTCCACAGGGTTTTATTTGTTGCCATTAAAAATTCGCCGAGCAGATGTTCGGCGAATTTTTTGTACGGTTTTGGGTTTTATTTTATTCGGAGCGCCGGTTTTTGGTTAGCTTAACAGACCCAGAAGGTTTTGAGGCTGGGCGTTTGCTTGTGCCAATACTGCTGTGTTGACTTGGCTTAAGATGTTAGATGTTGTCAGTTCTGACATTGTCCTTGCCATGTCTGTGTCGCGTATGCGACTTTCAGCGGCTTGTGCATTTTCCGCTTGGATATCAAGCGCTTGCATTCTGAATTCCATGCGGTTTTGCATTGCGCCCAGTTCTGCACGCTGCATGTTTACATCATTTATGGCTTGGTCGATTGTGTCGAGTGCCTGTGATGATGATGCCGCGTTTGATAGGTTTACATCTGTCTCTGCGTTGTATTGCTCTCCACTAAATCCCAGCAACTCGCCTGCTGTCATTGCTCCAATGTCTAAATCCACTGTGTCGCCTGCGTTGGGACCCGCTTGAATTGTGATTGGGCTACTTGAGCCATCGAGGACATTCATTCCGTTAAATTGGGTGGTTGCGGCGGTGTCATCGATTTCTGCTACAATGTTTGAAAACTCGGACTGTATGGCTGATCTGTCCATCTCTTGATTCGTTCCGTTTGCTGACTGCACAGCCAGTTCACGGCCACGCTGCAGCATGTTTCCAAGGGATTGCAGTCCTCCTTCTGCCACTTGAATTAGTGAGATTGCATCTTGGGTGTTTCTTGATGCTGTCATCGTTCCGATGATTTGTGTTCTCATTCGTTCTGAAATGGCAAGTCCTGCCGCATCATCGGCAGCACGATTAATACGGTTGCCTGAACTGAGCCTTTCGAGCCTGTTGGCAGCCGCATTGTTGTTTACGCCTAGCTGGCGCTGGGAGTTCATCGCTCCCATGTTGTTGTTAATTCTCATAATTATCGCATCCTTTCATAAACCCTTTGAACACCAAGTCCTCCAAAATGGTGTCCACATCATCCGTAACATCTTTGATTATAATGGGTTTCTCAGGATTTGTCAACAATTTGTATATAACATTATGTAAACAATTCGTTTTGTTTTTCTTGCTTCAAACAACATTCTCTGCTACAATCGGGTTATGTTTAAGATTATTTCAAAAGCCGGGCGGGCACGGCGCGGAGAATTTATTACCGGGCATGGGAGCATTTCAACTCCCGTGTTTATGAATGTTGCTACGCAGGCGGCTATTAAAGGTGGTTTGTCTGGTTTTGACCTGCGCGAACTCAAATGTCAGGTAGTTCTTGCAAACACTTATCATTTGCACATTCGGCCGGGCGATGAACTTATCCGTTCGCTTGACGGTTTGCATCGTTTCATGGCTTGGAACGGGCCTATTTTGACAGATAGCGGTGGTTTTCAGATTTTTTCGCTCGCGGGGCTTCGTAAAATCTCCGAAGAAGGTGTGACTTTTAACTCACATGTTGACGGGCGCAAAATTTTCATGTCGCCCGAAGACAGCATTAAAATTCAACTCAATTTGGGCAGTGACATCATTATGGCGTTTGACGAGTGCATTGAGTTACCTTCCACCCGCGACTATGTGAAGAGTTCGTGTGACAGAACATTGCGGTGGCTACAGCGGTGTAAATCTGCGGTGGAAGCAAAAGCGGGCGGCAGAATGCCGCCCCTACAGAGCCATGCAGGGGAATCGCCACCACACCTTGTAGGGGCGGCATTCTGCCGCCCGTCCTTGCCGTCTGCAACAAACCCGGAGACACATGAACCGCCCCCCTGTCTTGCGCCTGCACTGTTTGGCATTAACCAAGGTGGAACGTTTGCGGATTTGCGGGTGGCACACATGAAGCAGATTTCTGAGCTTGATTTGCCGGGGTATGCCATCGGCGGGCTTGCTGTTGGTGAGTCTACGGCTGAGATGTATGATACCATTGATGTTGTTGAGCCGCACATGCCGTTCCACAAGCCTCGATACCTGATGGGAGTTGGCACTCCCTCTAATCTCATTGAAGCTGTTTCGCGTGGAATTGACTTTTTTGATTGTGTTATGCCGGCTCGCAATGGGCGGCACGGCAAGCTCTATGTGTGGGGTGAGGAGGGTTCAATAAACATAAACAATGAACGGTTTCGTGCTGATGATTCGCCCATTGACGGGGCTTGTGAGTGTCAAGTCTGTGCAAATTTTTCACGTGCGTATATGCGGCATTTGTTTAAATCTGATGAAATGCTCGGTAAACGGTTTGCCGTCATGCACAACTTATTTTTCTATAACACACTGATGGAGCGGATACGTGACTGTATAGACTCAGGAGCTGTACCGTCCCGGTCTCTGCTGATGGGGTGATGGGGGTAACATATGACGTTGATTAAAAATGCAACTGATGTTTTTGGTGAGAGGGTTGATGTGCTTATCGAGGATGGATTGATTGCCGGCTTGTTTCCAAGCCGGGGAGATGGTTCCTGTGTCTTGGGTACTGCGGACGGCAAGAGCGGAGACACAGGAGCCGTCCCCATGTCTTGCGTTGATGCAACGGGGCTTATTGTTGCACCGGGGCTTGTGGACATGCATGTGCATTTTCGTGAGCCGGGGTTTGAGTATAAGGAGGATATCTTGACCGGCAGTGCAGCGGCGGCGGCGGGCGGTGTCACTTCTTGTTGCTATATGGCTAACACTTCACCTGTCTTGGATAATGCCGATATCATTAAGTCACTATCGGGACGGGTCAATACTGCCGCTGTCAACTGCTTTCCTGTTGGGGCTGTCACTTTGGGGCTGGAGGGCAAAGTTTTGACCGATTTCGCTGCGCTCAAAGCTGCCGGAGTTGTTGCGCTCTCGGACGACGGGATTCCTATTCGTGACCCTGAGCTCATGGAACGCGCTTTACAGCTTGCTAAAGAGCTTGATTTACTTATAATCTCTCACTGCGAAGATGAGGCTGAAATGGCGGAGAGGGACGTTTATTTGGCTGAGAAGGTCAATGCACGCCTGCATATTGCCCATGTCAGCCTTTCTGAAACTGTTGATATCGTTCGCAGAGCCAAGGCAAGGGGTGTTATGGTCACCGCTGAGACTTGTCCGCATTACTTTTCGCTTACGTCTGATGAGGTCTCGAAACAAGGTGCCATGGCTTGCATGAACCCCCCGCTTGCCGCTTCACGGGATATTGATGCCGTAATAAAGGGGCTTTGCGATGGGACAATTGACGCTATCGCCACCGACCATGCGCCGCACAGTGCCGAGGAGAAATCTCTGCCTGTCGGCCGGGCGCCTAATGGGATAATCGGGCTTGAAACGTCTCTTGGGGTTTCGCTCACTTATCTCTACCACAGCGGGTTTATGGAGCTAAGCGAGGTTATTGCGCTTATGACAACAGCTCCTGCACGGATTTTAGGGCTCGAAGCGGGGCGGCTTGAGGCCGGGCGGCCTGCGGATATTATTTTGTTTGATCCGAACGAGCAGTGGACTGTAGATGCCGGTTTATTTAAGTCTAAGGCGCACAATACCCCGTTTGGCGGCAAAACGCTAAAAGGTAAGGTGCGGCACACGTTTGTGCGTGGGGAGAGTATTCCATTACAGCCGTAGGGGCGGCATTCAAAAGCTCGTCATTGCGGACTCGACCCGCAATCCCCCACGGATATGCTCATTATTCAGGGGATTGCGGCTCGGAGGCCGCAATGACGTGGTATGTGTGACTAGGTAACGTGAGGTTTAATGCAAGCGGCAATAGCGGGGCTGTAGCAAAAAAAGGCCTACCGCTTTTGCGGTAAGCCTTTTTTTGTATCTGATTTTGATATCTACTCACACCACTAAGATCTGTTGTAGACTCTTGCAACACCGTCTGCATCGGTTAGGGTCAGTGTATTGTTGTTGTTTGTCAGTGTAAATGTGAAACGTGGGTGTTGGCAATTGACATCACCGCATATTTCACCCAGGCAGATGACGATTACATTGTTGGTGCCTGTTTCAACTCTCCAGGTAAATCCCCTAGCTAAAATTCCATCGAGCGACCTGAGTCCTGTTCCATTTGCGTTGAATGTGATAAATTGAGTAGATACCACTGCATTAGTCCATTCACCTACGACTGTTGCAGGTTGCACGACTCCGGGGGCGCCGGGCCATCCGCCCCAGCCTGCGCCGCCGCCTATCCAGCGACCATCGGCACCAAATGTGTGGTTCACACCGCCGATATTCACAACGCCTACAGCCATAGCACCTGATGCTTGCAAGAAGAACCATGAGCCACCCCATTGAACCCAACCTGTTTGCATCCAACCGGCGTTGTCAAAGAAATACCAGAGTCCGCCTATGAGTTGCCAGCCTGTTGCAAAACTACCGCCGGCAAACTGGAACCACCAGCGACCACCAACTTGTTGCCAGCCTCCGGCTTGTCCGGGTACGCCGGGTGTTCCGGCGCCCTGCCCCAGCCATGCGCCGCTGGCGGCAAATGTGTGATTAACTCCGCCGATGTTAACCGTGCCTGTTGCCATAACACCGGATGGGTGCATCCAGTACCATACACCACCTACTTGAACCCAACCTGTTGCCATTGCACCTGAGGGTTGCAGGAAGTACCATTGTCCGCCCCATTGGAGCCAACCTGTGCGCATCCAGCCTGTGCTGTCGAAGAAGTACCAGACTCCCCCTATTTGTTGCCAGCCTGTTGCGAACGTTGAATTTGCGTTTTGGAACCACCATCTGCCCTGAGCTTGCTGCCACCCTGTTGGTGCTGCAACGCCTGTAGCAGGCAGGACAATGGCTGTGAGAACTGTCATAATCAGAACTATTGAGATGATTTTGAGTAGTTTCTTTTTCATTTTATTTTCCCTTTCAACTTTAGTAACTAAATCTCTATGCTTTGCTGTTATAATTCATAATTATTCCATATTTTTGCCTTAAAGTCAAGAGACTTTTTAGAATTTTTCTTCAGAAAGCAACCTCGCTTACACGATATAACCTCGGCTCTTGTATTTGCTCTTTGACTGTGTTATTATTTTTTAATCTGTGCTTCTAAGAAGGGAGTTTTTATCTTGAATAACCAATTTTTTAACGCAATGAACGGATATTCTGATGAGGAGTATCTTGAACTGCTTTGCAGGGCTGAGTCTGAACCTGTCATAGACGGCATTCAGATGCCCGGCTTTACTGATTCTCAGTTTCAGGTGAATACTGTCGGCAGTTCCGGGGTGGATTCGCTCAGAGGTGAAGGGTTTGCTTTTTATAAGTACATAAAGGCCATGGCGGCAAAGCATGGCGTAACCATTGGCGAAAGCACCCGTATTCTTGATTTCGGGTGTGGTTGGGGCCGGATGATTCGATTTTGGTTTAAGGATATCAAATCTGAAAATATTTTTGGCATTGACGTTGACTCGAAGATGGTTGATGTCTGCGAGAACACTTTGCCCTGCGGGAATTTCTCCGTAACGGCTCCTGCTCCGCCCTGCGAGTTTGCTGATGGGAGCTTTGATATTATCTTTGCCTATTCGGTTTTTTCGCATTTGAGCAGTGATATGGCGGAAAAGTGGATTGTTGAGTTTAAGAGACTTCTCAAAAACGGCGGCATACTGGTTGCGACAACACGAGACGCCACGTTCATTGATGTCTGTGAGAATTTTCGCTTGAATCCTGAGCTTGCCACTAAGTCTGATTACAGCCAAATGCTCTCGAAGTGTTTTGCACCTGCGGGTGAGCATCACGATAAATTTAAGAGGGGTGAATATTTGTTTTCGCCGACGGGCGGCGGTGAGACCAGAGATAGTTCCTTTTATGGTGAGACGATGGTTCCCGAAAAGTATGTCAGGGATATTTGGGGTAAGCTTTTGACATTTAGGCAATATGAAAGCAGCGGCATTTTGCCGCAGGCTGTTTTTGTTTTGCAAAATGGCGAGCCGAGTGTCAATGATGATAAAAAGCTCAGTGATTTAAGGTTTCATATGGACCGGCAGACGGAGCAAATAAACCTGCTGCGCAGTTCCCTCACAGAAGCAGAGCGCAGGGCCTCAGCGGCAAAAGTTCAGGTTGATGAGATGGAGCATTCACGAAGTTGGAAGCTCACAAAGCCATACAGATGGCTCGGACGGCTGTTCCGCGGTGGGTAGGTTATTCATGTATAAATTCAGCTTTTTCCAAAAATTCTTCACCTTTTTCAATTATTGCAATGGCTCTTCTTGCTGAACCGTTTGGACAGCTCTTTCCATATTCCCACGATTGAACACTCTTCAATGACACACCAACTAAGTCTCCAAAATATGTTTGAGTGTAGTTGTTGCTTTTTCTTATCCGTTTTATATCCTCCCCACTATATTCTTTCAAAGGAACAATGGGTTTCAACTTTCTGTTGACTGTTCTCCCCTTGCTCGTAGCACCTTCTTCAAAGTCTATTGCTTGTTGCAGAGATACTAATGCTTCATCAAATATATTCATGATTTTTCCTCTCTCCTTTTAAGCTCACTTAATAGCAAATTTATCATACTCTTGAACTGTTTCTTTTGATACTCAGTTATATCCTCTTTTTCGCCCTTGGCATAGACAAATAGCAAGTACAGTCTTTCATATTGCTCAAAGTCTACGTACAGAATGCGTAGCCCTCCACTCTTTCCTTTGCCTTCTAAGCCGACTCGAATTTTTCGCAAACCACCCGTGCCGCTTATTACACTGCCTTTGCCGGGGTTTTCCAGAAGTAGTTTTTCTAACTCAATATTTTTCTCGTTAGTTAGTCCGAGCGACATCCATGCTTTGTCGAAATGTTGCAAGTATACAAATGTTCTTTTCATTAATCATCGCTCCTCTGCAATTATATACCTAATTTTTAGGCATGTCAAGAGGACTAACCATCTCGTTTTCCGCGGTGGGTAGGTTATCCGGCGAGCATTTCAATGTTGTCTCTGCCTAAGAATGCGAGCGCGATGTGGTGTATTAGTTTTCCTGAGCCTTCAAATTTTTTGCTGTAGCCTTTTTCTTTGATTTGGTTAATCGCATCGCCTAATGCTTTGTCGAACAGCTTTCGCTTTGTTTCGTCCGATGCGTCGTGTTTGCAGTCTACATACTTAAACTCGCAGACATATACTCTATCATCAAGCTCAAGTACCGCATCAATGCTACCGCCTGCAACTGACAGCTCTGCATGGATTTCAAAATTCAGAAGAGTCATCATCGCCAAAAATATCGAATGGTAATATGCCTCGGCGTTGACGTGCAATTGATACGGGATAGACGCAAACAGCGAACGGAGAGTAGGCACGATTTTTTGCAATTCGCCCGTTTCCAATGCGGTTTTTATCTGACCGTGCATTGATTGTGTCGTCATTAGCTCCGCTTCAGTAAAGCCGGCAATTATTTGCAGATTAAAAGCTTCACTGACTTCACGGTTGGGCATTTCCATTGCATAAAAAGGTGATGACCCCCACTCGCTAATCACATTTTTTACTGTCAAGTATCCCGTTTGAAAAAGTAATGGTACTGCTGATAAGTTGTGAATATCAAAAGAATCCATCGCAAGTTCGCTCATGCTTAAGTCTTTAAGCGCCAAAAAAGAAGATGGCTTATTTTTAAATAACTTTATGAGAAATGAGGGAGAGCCGCTTGCGAACCAGAAACTGTAGAACCTCTTTTCATTAAAAAAGTTAAGTAGTGAAAATGGATTTATGAGGTGTGATTTTCCGTCCCAAGAATAGCCGTCATACCAATGCAGTATCTCGTCATGGATATCATCAATATTCTTCAAAACGTCGCTATTTTCCAAATCTTTTATATATTCACCGAAATATGTGCCCAGCTCTTCGACCGGAATGCCACATATGCCGGCATACTCCTTTGACATGGTTAGGTCAATCAGATGATTTAAGTCGGAGAAGAGTGAAACTTTTGTGAATTTTGAAACTCCTGTAATAAAAGTAAATTCTATATTTCTGTCACATGATTTCAGTCTGTTAAAAACGCTCCTAATGATTTGCCTGTTGGCATCTGCAATTTCTGTATTTTCTATGTTATCCAATATTGGCTTGTCATATTCGTCAATAAGGACGACCACTCGTTTTCCATATTTCTTGTGAAGCGATTCAAGCAGGCTTTCAAAAACCATGCCGGGTGAGCGTCCAAATGTCGAAATTTCTTCTGCTGCTGCGTGATTTATAAGTTTTCCCATAATTGCTTCTTCAAAAAGTTCGGGCGATTTGTTTTCCATGTTTAGCATGTCGAATCTTATTATCGGATGCTTCTCAAATGAGTAATCAGTATCATAGATAAAGAGTCCCTTAAACAATTCCTTTTCGCCATTGAATACTTCTTGAATAGTATCCAGCAATAAGGACTTTCCGAACCTTCGAGGGCGCGATAAAAAATAGTGTTTTGCATCATCGACTAGTTTATATACATACTCTGTCTTATCGACGTATATATAATCCCCCTCTATAATCTTTCTGAATGTTTGTATTCCAATCGGTAATTTTTTCATTGCTCCCTCCTGTGGTAGCTTCGGGCTTCTATCCCTCATGTTTCCTCATTATACGCCAAACACTTTACTAAGTCAATGTTACGACGTCGTGCGACAAAGCCCATCTCGGTGTATGATTAGAGTGCATCACACCTTTTGTATGGGATAATTCCTTGCACAACTTGACAGAAGAGCTTGAACTTGACCGTGAACAGCAACCACGGCACGCCAACCACCCTAAAAAAGACACTCCCCGAAGGAAGTGTCTTTTGAAAATTTGCTTATAGTTTAGCTTATGGATTTGCTACGTACCATGGGTTTGTTGGACCTGTTACAGGTTGACCGACTTGACCAAGCCATACGCCTGAGTGGTCAAATGCGTGCCATTGTGGACTCGTAGCTGAACCTGTGTTGAAGATACCATTTCTTACCATTGCGCCAACAGGGAAAGTTTGTGCAGGAGCTGTAGCAGTGAATTCTGTTCCGGTTAGCCAGTACCATGCGCCGTTTGACTCAACCCAACGACCGGATTGTCTTGCACCGTTTGCTTCCATGTAGAACCAGTTGCCACCTACGTTTGCCCAACCGGTTACCATTGCGCCACTTCCGGCGAAGCGGTATGTTACGCCGTCAACTGCTGCCCATACGCTTCTCAGCATTTGACCGTTTTCACCGAGACGGAACCATGTGCCGTTTGAATCAACCCATGCGTTTGCTCTCATAACACCGTCATCACCGAAGTAGTACCAATGGCCACCAACGCTGTGCATAGGACCATTAGGGATTGCCCCATTAACTGTTGTAGTTGTTTCACTGCCATCAAGGTTTGGTACTTCACGGTCAACCCAAGTACCCGCGAGGCTTCCTACAGCAAATTCATAGTTTACAACGATTGACTGCCACCCTGTGGACATGACACCATTGGCATTCACGCGGAAAATTCTGCCTGCGCCCCAACCGGCCCATTCATTGTTTTGACCAACTGCAAGTTGCTCGCGGAAGAAGCCATGAACATTGCGGTTGACAAGTACACCATCTTCTATAACAACCACGCCGTCATCATTTCTTTCCCATGCTTGCTCAAACCATGAGCCTAGTGGATTGTCGCCGGCTCTGTTCATTACGCCGTTTGCTCTGAAGAAGTACCAAGCGCCATTGATGTTTTGCCAACCCATAGCTCTTTGACCGCTCGGAAGTAGCCAGTACCAGTTTTGACCACCGTCCATTGAGTTTGCATCATTGCCGGCTCCTATGAATCCGGGAGTCGCTTGCCAGTTGGCTGCGGCTGCAGGAGCCATAACACCAGCTAGCATGACTATTGCGAGAGTGAGAATCGCGATTTTAAGTAGTTTCTTTTTCATTGCTAATTTGTCCTTTCTATTTTTGCACGTAATAATTTTTATTTTTATGCTTTTTATTTAAATAACACACTTCTGAAACCAGCCGTATGAAATTTACAAAATAAATGAGAGGTTAGTATACAATCACATTCTGCATATTTTCTCTCGTCTATGCACATAATTATTTCATATTCTCATTGGTTTGTCAATACCCTTTTTGATTACAAAATTCTTTCATTTCAAGGGTTTTTTAGAGTTTTTCGGTTTTTCGGTGGTTTTTGGTGTGGTTTTCGGCTTGACTATAGTTGTGTTTTAATTGCGGTAGTAAGTGTTTGAGTGATTTTTACTGTTTTAGGACTGTGAGCAATTGTTGCTTTCTTGATGCCTATATATTGCGTTTTCACTCTTGCACAACACTATATATTGTATGCGCGAATTCTCATTTTTTGCTGTAACTGAAGTTACAATTTATTACAATTTTCAACAGTTTAATCACATTTTGCAGTCAAAAGCCGGATTTGGTTATGCAATCAGGTTGGATATGCAGGGGTGCGGTGGGTGTCTTGCACCTTTGATTCAAGTCGTGTATAATGATTACTATATTATAATGTATACACTTTGAAAGGAATTATCATTACTATGTCGTTTTCGAGATTACAGAGAAGAATAGATCAACTAAAAAATCCTACTGTTGTTGGGCTTGACCCTGATTTGGCGCATATACCTGCGTCTATTTTGGATAAGCATATGAGTGAGCATGGTGAGGGGCTGGAGGCTGCTGCGCTTGCTGTCTATGAGTGGGGTGTGGGGCTTATTGATGCGCTCTGCGACATTGTCCCTGCTTTAAAGCCACAGTCGGCGTTTTATGAGGCGCTTGGGCCGCATGGGGTTCTCACGCTCAAAAAGACCTGTGATTACGCCCGCTCTAAGGGGATGTATGTTATAATTGATGCCAAGCGCGGTGATATCGGCTCCACAGCGGCTGCGTATGCTTCGGCATATTTGGGTCGGATCACTGTCGGCAATTCAACCTTTGCACCGTTTGACGGTGACGCTCTGACGGTCAATGCCTACTTGGGTTCTGATGGGGTTTTGCCGTTTTTATCGGATGCAAAGCAGTATGACAAGGCGATTTTTGCGCTTGTTAAGACTTCTAATCCATCTGCGGGTGAGCTCCAAGATAAGGTTGCTCAGGGCTCCGGCGAAAAGGTTTATACTCTTGTCGGTGATTTGCTTGCGGAAATTTCTAAAGATTCGCTTGACGACATGGGGTTTTCTCGTATCGGCGCAGTCGTCGGTGCCACGTATCCGGAAGAATCTGCGTTCTTGCGCGCACGTCTGCCCAACACGTTTTTCCTCGTACCCGGATACGGCGCACAAGGCGGCTCCGCCGCTGATGTCGCCGTCGCGTTTAACCCGGAAGGCAAGGGTGCTATAGTCAATTCCTCGCGCGGGATTATAGCGGCATGGAAGAAGTCCGGCGGTGGCTACGCGGATGCCGCACGCGATGCGGCTATTGCAATGCGCGATGAGTTGCGCGGGGTTGTGTAATTCATGCTTTTAACATGAAGAAAGTGAGTTTGTCAAAAAATAGTTTCAACCCTCTATAACACCGGGGGACGGGCAAGCCCGTCTCCTTTTGGTTTACGCCTCAATTATGCCGCTCATCATTGTGGTCTCTACGCCTTTTTCTTTCCATTTTTCGGCTATTTTATTTAAGCCAAAGGAGTCGCTGGACATGTGTCCGGCAATTAAGACGTTGCCTATTCCCTGCTCTTTAATTTTCTTTGCGTCTTTTTCAGGAATATGCATCATAACTAAAGTGCCTACTCCGGCTTCAAAGTACTCTTGCAGTATTTTTTCGCCGGGGCCTGTCAAGCCTGACATCAACACATAAATCTTACCTGCATAACTCTCTTTTGAGCCAACCCGTATTACAGGCTTTCTTGCGGAATTTTTGTATTCACCGAGTTCTTCCAAAGCCTCGGCTACTTCGCCGACTGTTGTTTCCGGTTTATCTTTGAACTTCTCGTCAAGGAATTTTTGCACAATTGCTTCGCTGATTATGTCGGCAGGAGTGTGGATGCACATGTATGGCATGTTTAGGAGTTTTGCCGCACTCTCTGACCGGGCTGAGTTTGAGACGTGCTGATTGTAGTTTAGCTCTGTTTTGCGCTCTTCAAGCAGTTTTTGCCCTTTATTTCTTGGCGTGCCTAGAGCTTCAAGCTTCATTATGTGGGTGTTTAACAGCTCTAACATATCTACGTTTGTGTTTCTGGGGTGGTGGCTCACAACACAATCGTAGCCAAGCTGTTTTGCCAAGAGTAGCTCTGCTGTGTCCATGTCCACGCCCATCAGGACTTTTTTGATTTCCTTGCCTTCAACCATAATGCCGCAGTCTTCGGGCATTTCCTTGAGACCTGCTTCTTCTAATGCGATGTCCATTAATTGCTTCGTTGTCATCTTTGTGAGTCTCCTTTTTTTGTTTTAGTTTTGTGTATCAAAACACCTGCCGCCTGCGGGCGGCACCCTCTTTTCTAAAGAGGGTCAGGATTGGGTGTTTTTATGCCATTGCCTTCAGGCTCTCGTGCAAATTATCAAGTAGCGAATTCAGCTTTTCCAGCTTCTCTTTTTCGGCGTTTATTATGTTTTCGGGGGCCTTTGATGTGAACTTCTCGTTGCTTAGCTTTTGCTCTATTTTTTCCTTGTCGGCTGTTGCTTTTTTAATTTCCCGCTCCAGGCGTTCTCTTTCTTTTGCCAAGTCAACCAAGTCTGCAAGAGGCATGTAGAGCCTTGCGTCGTTTGTTGCCACTGTTACCAAAGCCTCTGTGTTTTCAGGGGCTTTGTCTGTTATGTTCACTTCGCTTGCATAGGCTAATCTGCCTATGTATATTTCGCCTGCTTTGAATACTTCCGGACGGTCTGTCACTATTGTCAGAGCGGATTTTTTGGACGGTGGAACGTTCATCTCGGCTCTGCGTGAGCGGACTGCGCGGATTGCGGATATTATGGATTCAAAGTTGTCCTCATCGGCTTTGAAATTGAGGGTTTCGGTGTACTCTGTGTACTTACGAACCATGAGCGGCGGCTCCGAGTCTGTTGAGGCGAGAGGAGACTCAAGTGCTCTGAGTGAGCCGTAGATTTCCTCTGTTATAAATGGCATGAACGGGTGCAAGAGTGTGAGAACTTCTGTCAGAACATATAGGAGAACTTGCTGTGCGCCTGTATCTCCTTCGCTATCTTCTGACATAAGCCTTGGTTTTGTTATTTCTATGTACCAGTCGCAGAAGTCATCCCATATGAAGTCGTAAATTTTAGTTGCGGCAATGCCCAATTCGTATTTATCTAAAGCCCCGGTCACTTCTTTTGCGAGTGTGTTCAGCTTTGAGAGAATCCATTTATCTTCTAGTTCTAGTGAGTCCCCTTGTTTATCAAAACACCCACCGCCTGCGGGCGGCACCCTCTTTTCTCCCACATTCATCATAACAAACCTTGCGGCGTTCCAGATTTTGTTTGCAAAGTTTCGCATTGCTTGGCAACGCTCTGCTGAGTAGCGCATGTCTGCGCCTGGGCTGCTGCCCGTTACTATGTAAAATCTCAGGGCATCTGCGCCGAATTCGTCGATTACATCCATGGGGTCTATGCCGTTGCCGAGTGATTTACTCATGATTCGCCCTTGGTTGTCGCGTATCATGCCGTGGATTGCCACCGTGTGAAACGGTGCTTTATTTGTATGCTCCAAACCGGAGAAAACCATGCGTGCTACCCAAAAAAACAGAATGTCGGTTCCGCAACTCAGTACGTCTGTTGGGTAGAAGTAGTCTAAATCAGGCGTTTTTTCAGGCCAGCCTAGTGTGGAAAACGGCCACAATGCCGATGAAAACCATGTGTCTAGGACATCTTCATCTCGTCTTATGTCTGATGAGCCGCATTTTTCACATTTTTCGGGGTCTTGGCGGTTCACTGTTATGTGCCCGCAATCGCAGTACCATGCGGGTATTCTATGCCCCCACCAGAGCTGGCGTGAAATGCACCAGTCGCGCACATTTTCCATCCAGTGCGTGTATATTTTTGTGAAGCGCTCCGGCTCGATTTTGATTGTGCCGTCTCTTACAACGTCGATTGCGGGAGCGGCAAGCGGTTTCATTTTCACAAACCACTGCTCTGAGGCAATTGGCTCAACAATTGTGTGACAGCGGTGGCAAGAGCCTATGTTCATTTTATGGTCCTCTGTTTTAACTAAAAGCCCCATATCTTCAAGGTCTTTTAGTACTTCTTTGCGTGCCTCGTAACGCTCAAGACCGTCATATTTTCCTGAGTTTATGATTTTTGCACTGTCGTCCATTATAAGGATATGCTCCAGATTATGCCGCTCACCTATTTCAAAATCGTTCGGGTCGTGGCAGGGGGTTACTTTTACGCAACCTGTGCCAAACTCCACGTCAACATATTCATCGGCGACTATCGGAATCTCTCTGTCCATAAGCGGAAGGACGGCAAATTTGCCGATCAAGTGCTTATATCGTTTGTCATTAGGATTTACTGCAATGCCTGTGTCTCCAAGCATGGTTTCAGGGCGAGTTGTTGCAACTACTAATGTTTCGTCTGAACCTTTTATGGGGTATTTAAGATGATACAATAAGCTCTCGCGTTCCTCGTGCTCCACTTCCGCATCGGAAAGCGCTGTGGTGCAAGAGGGACACCAGTTTATGATACGTAGTCCTTTATATATGAGGCCCTTTTCGTAAAGGCTCACAAATACTTCCCGCACGGCTTTTGAGCAACCTTCGTCCATTGTGAATCGCTCACGGCTCCAGTCGCACGAACTGCCGAGTTTTTTTAACTGTTCAATGATACGGTTGCCGTATAAATGTTTCCACTCCCAAACACGCTCTAAGAATTTCTCACGCCCTAGGTCGTGGCGTGTGAGCTTTTCTTTTTCTCGCAGTTCTTTTTCAACACGCACTTGTGTTGCAATGCCTGCGTGGTCGGTGCCCGGAATCCACAGCGCGGCATAACCCTGCATTCGCTTATATCGAATCAGAATATCCTGAACCGTATTGTCAAAGGCGTGCCCCAAATGCAACTGTCCTGTGACATTCGGTGGCGGGATCACTATGGTGAACGGCTTTTTCTCAGGGTCTATGCGCCCTTTGAAGTAATCGCCATCCTCCCACATTTTATATATTTTGTCCTCTACCTGTTTCGGGTCGTATTGTTTTGGTAATTCTTGCATATGTTTTTCTCCGTTTTTATTTGTTACTGGAAAGTATACCAAGAGCGCAAGAAATTTGCAAGTTTCTTGCTTTGGTGATATTATTGGAGGTAGGAAATATCGTAACAGGTGAGCAGAAGCTTAGCTGTTTGTGGAGTCTTTTTTGTGAGAACAGCGGTGTAGATCCCGATGGCTCGCAAAAAAGCGGAACAAATTGCTAAGCTTCTGCGGGAAACAAAGGGTGAGGTAACTAACTATGCAAAACGATTATAATGAGCTTTTCAATGTTGTTTTTAATGTTTTATTTAAGGAAAATGCGCGCTCGGTGCTTGAAGTTAGCGGGTTTGGTGCGGAATTGGGGCAACTTATTTCCCTAAACCTAAAAAGCAAGCCTGACAGAATTGACATTTCGGATAATTTTCTTTTAAGTGGCGGTGTGGATAGTGGCATTTATAATAATGTATATGGCTCGGAGCTTTTTCAGTCACTTTCCGAACTTGACACGTATGATGTCATTGTTATCTTTCACCTGTTTGAAAACATCCACCCCGAAGGGGCAAAACCCATACTCAAATCACTGCTTGAAAAGACGAAAAAACAAGTTCTCCTCATTACACCTGAATATCCCTATGACCTCAATCACGAAAATAAGTTATCCGACGTTAGGGAATATAATCCTATTTTCTTTCTTGGCTTCGATTTTGGGTATAAGATGATTCGCTCGGCGTCCGGAGATATGCAGATGTACTGTTTTTTCCCACAGCCTGAGTATGCGCTTTTGCCCTGCGATGAGGCGTTGCTTGCTTCTGATGACGGCTGCGATGGAGCCTCTATGCCGGATAAAAAACTAAAGCTCTGTTTTATTGCTTTCGGTCATAATCTCACCGGTGGCGCGAAAGCCTTTTTTGAGATGATGAATATACTTTCAAAAAGAGGGCATCACGTCACCGCTTTGCTCCAAAGTGACACCGGTAGTTCAGCAATTCCGCCTTGGAGCAAAGCTTCCGATAACCATGCAATTATACAAAAAGTAATACCTAAAAAAAATAATATCATAGATCATATTGATGATTGTGATGTCGTCTTTTTGTGTTGGGCTCCACAAATTCCGAACTTTGAGCACTGCAAAGTCCCTGTAGTTTTATGGGAGCAAGGGTCATCGGCAATTTTTGGTGACCACGAGGAAATGTTCTTCAGCGACTCATTCACCCGCAAACAAATGCGGGATCTTTACAGATCGCAAGTATATATTTTGTCAGTGTCCGAGGCTATATCAGCTATTTTAAGCGGTAAGTACAATCGCGAATCTTTGTCTTTGCCACCCCCTGTCGATACAGACTGGTTTCATCCGCCCACATATAAAAACAACACTGTGCCGATTGTTCTGCTCGTAGGTAATCCAATGCAGTCATTTAAGGGGTTTAGGCATATGTTAAAAGCTTTGGAAATTGTACACCGCTTGGGGCATAAGTTTAAGGTTCATTGGGCTTCACAATATGATTTTTCACTTTCGAGCATTTCGTTTGACCTTGAATTGTTTATTGACCGCCCTCAAGATGAGGTTGCGGAGCTATATCGAAATGCGGATATACTTTTATCGGCTTCTCTTTACGAGTCTTTTTGCCTTCCACCACTGGAAGCTGCGGCTTCAGGAACTGCCGTTATTGCCTTTGACAATGGCGGCATAATGACTTATGCAGAGCCGGAAGAAAATTTGCTGCTCTGTGAGCAGGGCGATGTGCAGTCGATGGTTGAAGCTCTTGTATTTTTGCTTAATAATTCCGAGGCACGTGAGAAATTAGCCGCTCGCGGCAGAGAGACAGCAGAGAGGTTTTCGCATGAAAGTACGGCAAAACAAGCAGAATCATGCCTATATAGGATTGTGAATGCTCATATGTAATTTCTATGTCATTTTAATTTAATAATTACTAAAGTTCTTTCAAAATGCTCCGATAATTTATTTTGAAAGGAAACTTTTCTTTGTCACTAAACTCAATAAAGGGAACGCACGCCCCGGTAAGAGTTTTTTGAAATATAATAAGTAAAAACTTATATGCGCCGAGAGTAAGGAAGCTCCCGGTTCGACAAAGAAAGGAATCATAATATGAGAATCAACAATAACGTAATGGCTTTAAACAGCCACAGGCAGTATGGTATTAACGCAGGGAACATTGGCAGAAATGTGGAGAGGCTAAGTTCAGGTTTCAGAGTAAACCGTGCCGCCGACGATGCAGCAGGTCTTGCTATTTCAGAGAAAATGCGTACTCAAATCCGTGGTCTAAACCAAGCTTCGCGTAACTCACAAGATGGTATTTCACTCGTTCAGACCGCAGAGGGCGCAATGCAATCAGCTCACAGTATCATGCAGCGTATGCGTGAACTCGCAGTTCAATCTGCAAACGGCACAAACGAGGATTTTGACCGTGGTGCTCTTCAGCTTGAGTTCAAAAATCTCATTTCAGAACTCGAAGATATTGAGCAAACTGTCAAATTCAACAACATGACGGTCTTCGCAGAAAATGAGGATGGCCTGAAAAATCCGAATGGTTCGGACATGGGTCTCGTGTTCACTCTTCAATCCGGTGCAAACATGGGTGATACAACGTCTTTCGCTATCGGCAGAATTGCTACTGTAACGAGTGCAACAAGCATCGAATATCAGGCAACTGCATCAGAAGCTATCGCTACTCTGGATAGAGCAATCAACAGTCTTTCAATGGTTCGAGCACAACTGGGTGCTATTCAGAACAGGCTAGAGTTCAAGATTCAAAACTTGGACAACACCGCAGAGAATCTGCAGGCCGCGGAGTCACGAATCAGAGATGTCGACATGGCACAGCAGATGACCACGTTCACACGGGATAACATCTTGTTCCAGGCCTCGACTGCGATGCTCGCTCAGGCTAATGCCCTACCGCAAGGAGTTCTACAGCTCTTAGGCTAGTTTTTGTCGGCTAACGCCGGCATCGCCGGAGCAAATCCCCAGCTTGCCCGCGTTGGCAGCTACTAAAACAAGTTTTAAGTGCGTGCGAATCGCCCGAGTCTACATGACCCGGGCGATTAATTTTGTTTTTTATTTCATCATTTTTTTCAACACGTCGATTTCCACTGATATGTCCATGGCTTTATCGTTGTATATTGCCTCTTGTTGCTTTTTGAATGTCTCTTCTATTGAGCTCATGGAGTCTTTTATTTTTGCCATGGTTTCTTCCATGTTTTCGCTTTTTATCGGTTGATTTTGTAGATCTACGTAGTCTGTGAGTAACTTTGCTGTGGTTGGTAGGAAGTAGTTGCTCATTTGGCGCACTGAGGATTGTTTTTCGGGGTTTTGCTCTACCGCTTTGTAGATTTGTTTTGTTATTTCTATAATTCTCTCTGCTTGGGCTTTTAGGGTTTCATCGCTTACTACCCTTATGGCTGTCGCCATGTCGTGCAGGTGTTTGTTTGCTTCTTTCAGCACTTCGTCCGTTGCTATGTTGCCTGTGTCTGTGTCTATGTGAGCGGGGTTGTAGCCCAACATGAACACGCCTTTTTCTGTGTCCAGGTGCGAATCGGGCCAGAATCCGTGCTCGGTTTGCGCTTTTATGAAAGTTTTGATTTTGTCTTTTGGCCACCCTAATTTGCTCTGGAGTGTTGCTATGTCAATGCTCACCGCGCCGTCCATTGCTTTTTTGATTCTGCGGTAGCGGCTTGCTCTTTTGTAGTTGGCCACACCTTTGCATGTCAGCAGGGTACCTATGACAACGCCCACAATCAGGATTATTATGTGTGTAATGCTTTGGGCATCACGTGCCAGATTAAATAAGTATACAAGCAGAGCTATTACCATGCACAGTATGAATATAATTGCTCCTGTTATGTATTGGAGCACACCTATTGCTGTTGTTTTATCGGCTTTTCTGTCGATGTTTTGCATGTTTTTCTCCTTTTTCAACCCCTGCCCTCTTTAGTAAAGAGGGTGGCCCCGCAGGGCCGGGTGATTTGTTCCCACGTCTTTCGTTCCCTACAATTAAAACCTTCTGCTGCTTCCTGAGAAACTTCTGCCTGATGAGCTTCTGAATGAACCGCCGCCTCTGCCGCCGCCTGAATTTTGTTGTTGGCGCGGTATTCTTCTTATGTTGCGGTAGAGGAAAATGTCTCTCTGTTGGGTTAGGGCGAAACTCCCTCCTCTTATGTAGTCGCAGGCGAAATCTTTTTGTTTTACTGATTTTAGTTGCCTTGTCCAACTCATCACTACCGATCCTGCGATAATTGCTGCAATTACCACGCTTATCACGGCTGCCCATATTCTGGCATTTACCTGCTCGTGTGGTGTTAGGCGGATATTTCTTGTGTCTACCCGTTCGCCTGCTCTTGCGCTTGTAACGAAGTCATCTGCGGAGTTTGCATAAGTCGAAAACGCCTCAAAGAATCTGTCGCTTCTAAGGTACGGGAAAAATAGGTCTATCAAATGTTCCCTGCCTGCGTTTGTAAAGGCATACTCTCCGTATCCAAATGCTGATACTGCAATTAAACTCTCCGGCTCTAATGCTACCATTAGGATTATTCCATCTAAGTTTTCCCCAAACCCAAAGCCATGCGCCTCAAAAAAGTCTGCGGCGTATCGTTCGGGATTTACGGTACTCATTGAGTTTGTCACTGCAACTACTACGTCAAAGTTTTGGCGGATGCTAATTTCATCGAGCAGGTTCGTGAGCTCCGTTGCCTCTGACGATGTTAGCAGTCCTATGGTGTCTGTGAAGCGCGGTGTCGCTCGTGTGCCGTCGTCCGCCATTGCGCTGAGGGGCATTGTAAGTGTGATAAGTATTGCGGTTATTATAATTGTGGTAATGATTTTTACTGAGCGATTCTTCTTAACTTTCAATTTTCCATTTTCAATTTTCCATTTCACTTTCCCCACCTACCTTATAAGAAGAATATCACTACTTGTGTGATTGCAAGCAGCGCGGCGGCTGTTATGCCGAATATCTTGAAAAACCAACTTGTTCTGGCTTTTTTATCTAAGGGTAGGTCGCCAACGAACTTACCTGTTTGTCCGTTCATTGAAAATGTGAAGCTTTTTCCCTGCCATGTTGAGCCTAACATCCACACAGGCAGTAGTGCATAGCGCACTCCTTCGCATCTTACGTTTACACTGCCGTTTACCGGTTGAACGCTGTGGTAACCTTGCACGGTTTTTCTGAATTCGCCTGCTGTGGTGTTTTTTATCCGCTCGTTTGCTCTTGGGGCGCATTCCTGTGCTTCTACGTCGTATTTGTTTGCGCAAAATCCTGCCAGATATGCGGGTTGAAACTCTTGGGTTTCGCTCATGTTAAACGGCTCAAGTGATTCCATCATTGTGTTGTCTATCGACTTTGAACCGTCAACGGGCACTGCGTCAAAGCCCAGTGTTCCGCCACGGATTACTCGGAAAAATGATGTCTCTGTGTAGTGGAATCTTGCGTCACTCCAACGTCTTATCCGTGTTGCTCTGTATTCAAACCTGCCGTTTGCGTCTGCGCTGAACAGCCAAAACGGTACGTATACCCCTTTGACTTCTTCGAGGTGGTTTCTGTCTTTGAATTCTCTTGGCAACAGTTTTTTCTTTGCATAGTGGTTTTGCAAGGAGTCAAGTGCTTTTGCCCTGTCGAGCTTGAATGGTATTACTATGTCGGGGCGCAGTGCGCCTGAAAACTTGCTTGTTAAAACAACGGGACTGCCGCAGAACGGGCATGTCGCCGCACCCATTGTCTCGTCGCCGACTATTTCGCCACCGCACGAATTACATGTGTAGACACTCATGCCCTGTGTATCGGCATCTTCCCACTGTGCGCCTTCATATTCCCACTGCGCCGCGTCGGGTTCCTGAAATGCCGCTGTTTCTTCGTCCATGCATTGCAGGGCGGCTATGTCCATCACCGTTCCGCAATGCTCGCAGGTCATCTCCTGCGTTCCTGCTTGGAACTCCAACGGTGCTCCGCAATTCGGGCATTTGTACTCTTGTTGCATGTGCCTCTCCTATCCTCTTGGTGTGCCGCAGTTTGCGCAGAAGTTGCCTGTGTTTTGGGTTCCGCACCGGCAGTTCCAGTTTGCGGGGGGCGGGGGTGCGGGGCGCTGTGCGCCGCAGTTTGAGCAGAAGTTGCCCTGGTTGCCTTGCTGTCCGCAAGCGCATGTCCAGCCTGCCTGTGCGGCGGGTTGTTGCATTTGCTGCTGTTGCATGGGTTGCTGTGGTTGCATTGGCTGCTGCATCTGCTGTTGCTGCTGCATTTGTTGCTGTTGTTGCATGGCGAATAAATCTTGGGCGTTCATGCCGCCTGCTCCCGCCGCCATGTTCATGCCTGCAAATGCCATCATCGGACCTGTGGCTTCGTTTGCGGCGGCTGAGCGCATTGCGTCTGCTTGTGCGCCGACCAGAGTCGCCGCCGCCATGCCGGGGTCGCGCATTACCGCACTTTTTTGGAGTGTTTTTATCATGTCCTCATCTTCTTTGTTTGCCGTAACTGAGGAGACTCCGAATGATACTATTTCTATGCCCCGCAGGTCGCGCCACTTGTCTGAGAGAACTTCGTTGAGACACTCGGCAATTTCCATTGTGTGACCCGGCAACGCCGAGTAGCGGATGCCCATGCCTGAGATGCGTGCAAATGCCGGTTGAAGAGCTGTCATCAGCTCTGTTTTAAGCTGCCCGTCGATTTGGTCACGCAGGTAGTTGTTTTCGATATTGCCGCTGACATTTGTGTAAAACAGTATCGGGTTTGTCACTCTGTAGCTATATTCGCCGTGGCAACGGATTGAGATGTCAATGTCAAGCCCGATGTTTGTGTCAACAACTCTAAACGGCACGGGGTTTGGTGTGCCGTATTTGTTTCCTATGAGCTCTTTTGTATTGAAGTAGTAGACCCTTGAGTCTTTACCGGGTGCGCCGCCGAACTTGAATCTTTCCCAGACTGATTTTAGCGCGCCCATGGCGTTTTCGCCGAGGTCGCCGCCTGAAAATAGTGAGGGCTCGCCACCTGAGTCGAATATGAATTCGCCGGGTTCTGAGCAGACGTCAAGGATTTTGCCCTGCTCGACAATTATCATACACTGCCCGTCTGCAACTGCTATGACTGAGCCTGTTGTTATTATGTTGCTCTCGCCTTTTCTGTTTGCGCTACGCCCCGATGTGCGCTTTTGGCCTTTTGTCGCCAGTACGTTTGCGGGTAATGCATCACAGTAGAAAAATTCTTTCCACTGGTCGGCAAGTGTTCCCCCAATTGCCCCCGCTGCTGCTCTAATGAGTCCCATTTCTTGTCCCTCTCTTTCGATATTGTTGGTGCGGTGGTTGCGTACTTTTTAGGTGCTTTTTTAACTGATTACATGAACTTTTCCGAAAAATTCACAGCTAATTCATGATAGCACGAAAAACGCCAAATAGCAAGAAATGACTGTCGCATATATGGTAGGCCGTAGCAATTACCTCACAAGGATTCTGTAAATATTCGGTTTTCTGCATCAACCGTCCCCGACCTCCGCTCTGATGTAACTTTTGATTTAGTTAGTGTTCGTGCTTTCAGTTTGATTTTGCGACTTCTTGAAAACATGCGTCGACACATGGGGATTGGTATGATTACCCGCCTGCTTTTAGGCACAGAGCTATGGACAATAGCTTTTCTTCTGCTGAAGAGCCTCTGGACACCAGGACTATTGGTACTTTTGCCCCTACGACTCCGCCTGCCATTTTTGCTCCGCCCCAGTACATCAGGCCTTTTGTTAAAACGTTTCCTGCTGTTATTTCAGGGGCTAAAAAGATGTCAACATCTCCTGTTACCGTTCCGCTGTATTTTTTTATTTTCGCTGTTTCCTCGCTCACCGACAGGTCGAAGCTCAGGGGTCCTTCGACATGGCAGTCGCCGAGTTCGCCGTTTTTGCACATTTCCATTAATTTTTGAGCGTGTACGGTTTCAGGCATTTTTTCGCTCACTGTCTCCACCGCCGCAAGTGCTGAAATCTTTGGTTTTTTTATGCCGAGTTTAGAGAAAAATTCTACTGCATTTTTTAAGATGTCCACTTTTTGCTCAAATGTAGGGTGCGGAAGCATTGCGGCATCTGTGATTGCCACCAGTTTATGATACGCAGGAACTTCCAGCACAGCCACATGCGACATAGTTCCCGAACCTCTAATTCCTGTCTCCCTATCAAGCACGGGCTTTAATAATACCCCTGTGTCAACAATGCCTTTCATCAACACGTTGCCTTTGCCGTTTCTGATAAGTTCCACCGATTTGACAGCCGCTTCGTGGTTGTCTTTTGCATCAACAATTACATCTTCGGGAACATCTTTTCCAAGCTTTTTGGAAATTTCCAAAATTTTGTCTCTCTCGCCAACGAGAATATATTTCATGGGAAGGGTCTCAGCCGCACTAAAAACCGCTTCAAGTGTATGCTCATCATGCGCCGCCGCAACTACAAGTGTCTTAGGCTCAGTAGCCGACAAGCTGTCTCTCAGTTCTTTAAAATTTTTATACATTTTTCCCTCCGGTATTGTTGTTTTATGGCTCAACCCACTTCGTTAAATATACGTTTTGGCGGGTGCTTTTTTCGCTTTGTTTCCTAGCCACTTTATGATAGCATGAAAAGTGTCAAATAGCAAGCAATGGCAGTGGAGTGTGTCAGTCTCTTAAGCACCCAACAGGAACAATGAGTATGCCATCTTCAGTTGTATATGCCATATCATATCCATTTACTACCATCATAAAGTCCGGCTCTTTAACGGTTCTTCTCTTCTTGTTTTTTTCGATAATTAATGCCTTTAGTTGCCTCAATTTTTCAATACCTTGCTCAATTCCACTCGAACCCAGCTTTGTCTGGACAAGCCCATATTTCCCATTGTCAAAATGAATTACATGGTCACACTCAAGCCCATACCTGTCCCTATAGTGTTTTACATACCCGCCTATTTTCCTTGTATAAACACTTAAATCACGGTAAACCAGATTTTCAAACAGCAGCCCGAAGGTTTCGGGGTCCAGTGCCAGTTCTTTCGGCGAAATGTCCATTGCGGCTGTTGCTATAGAAGGGTCGATAAATCCTTTCTTTGGTGAAGTCCTGATACTTGTTTTTGACCTAAGATTTGGATTCCAACTTTCAACTTCATCAATTACATAAAGTCGCTTTAGTATATTTACGTATTCAAATAGCGTTGATTCCGAAACGCTACCATAATTATACTGAATATCTTCAAACAATGTTTTATCTGATTCGACTGTTGAAACATTTCTGGCATAAGAGCGCAAAATATGATTTGCTAAATTGGGGTTTCTGTTTCTTCCATCGACCCTCGAAATATCCGATTCGGTAAGTGCTTTTATATATTCCTTTGAAACATCAAGAGCAGCATCTTCATCCAGCTTGAGTGCTGATGGCCACCCGCCACGGCATGTCAAATATGCCAGTCTTTCATAATTAATATCTGACGTTTGACCACTTAATTTAATATTGCCGTCTCTGATTTCTTTCAGTGAAACGGAGCCGTTTGAGTCTTCGGTTTCAAAGAGTGTCATTGGTTTCATCTCGACAAATGACATCCTCCCAACTCCGGAATGCAGTTGTTTCGTCTCTTCGTCTTTTGGTGTGGTAGACCCGGTTAGAATATACAGACCCGGCTTATTTTGCTTGTCTACATCTGTCCTCACGGCGTTCCAGATTTGTGGAATTTCTTGCCATTCGTCAATCAATTTTGGCTTGTTTCCCTCTAGGAGAAGCATTATGTCGTTTTCGGCAATTTTCTTATATCTGTTACTTGTTTCACTGCTTTGCAAATCTATATCGCTTTTGGCAAACTGTTTAGCCGTAGTCGTTTTGCCACACCACTTTGGCCCCTTTATAACAACAGAGCCGGTGATTTTTAGCTTCCTACGTATCTCATCATCCATTATTCTGCTTATATAGTTATTCATCACTTACCCTCCGTGATATGTACTTGTTTATACAACAATATAACACATTGGAGTGATTTGTGCAATACCATCGGAGTGATTTGGGGTTTTCCGTTGGAGTGATTTGGGGTGTTTCATCGTAGTGATTTGGGCAAATAAACTTTATATATACAGTTGAGAATTTTCTGCTATAATATACTATATAATAAGTTTTTACACGATTTGGAGGTTAAGCTCATGAAGGCATTTCACATTAAATTTCTCATAATAGCACACTTTTTATTACTGATTATGACTCTCACGGCTTGCTCAAATGAGCAAGATGAGTATGCTCACAACAATAACAATGACTTATATGACATTGACTATCAAATCGACTACGAAAATAATCAAGAAAATGAACCATATCCTGACGAAATGGGCACAGAGGTTCTTGGGCCGCTGACACTTGACGCTATACTAAACAAAGCATACTTACGGAGGCAAGCGATAATTAAACCCGATTATAACCGATTACTGGAGCTCACAGAGAGACGTGTGCCAACAACGGCGAATTTGCACAACTTTTTTACTGTGTCTGAGCGTGCCGACTATGTGTCTATCTCAGATGCCATTGCGGACACCGAGGAACTGTTTGGGCTAATACATGATTTATATGGCGGCTACCTCTACTTTGGCGGGAGCGAAGTTTTTGGTGAAACAATGTCAAATATATTGGCATATCTCAAAGACTATGGCGATGACGTGATTTCTGTGGATACATTTTCACAAACCATCCATAACCACTTATCAAGAATAATTATAGATAACCACTTCCACATAGAATGGCAAGCGGTAAGACAGGTAAGTTCAGCATTTTATCACACTCAAGACACTTTGGAGTTTATGTCGTCCGAATATGGCTTTAGATGCAAAACCACTGAGCGTTATCTTGTGCAAATTGCAGAATATAACCTCAATAATCTTATGCATTTGCATATGAATGAAAGCGGCGAGTTTTTCTACAGCCCTATTATTTTGCTGACTGAGGAATATCTTCCCGGCAGTCTTGACCTTGAATTTTTCTACAGCGATGGCACAAACGAGTTTGTTTCTTTCGAAAAAGAAACACCGACAAGGCGCAACTTCATTCCGCCGCGTTTACAGCATATTGAAGGGATTCCCGTTGTAGCCGTGAGGCAAATGAATTTCCCCGAAAGTGCAGTTGGCGATGCCGCTCACGCAAGGCGGTTTCTATCTTTTGCAGAAGAGCTTGCGGATGAGCCGATAATAATTGTGGATATCCGCTCAAACGGCGGCGGATACGGAGGCTTGCCGAGACAGTGGCTACATTTGTTAACAGGAGAACTCATCCCTTCAAACTATATTAGTCTGAGGGCTTGGGATTATACCGATTTTATGCAGTCAGTGGCTCAGAGCACACCCGATAATTTTTTCCACATATCTGAAGAAACATTCATCAAATATATGAATCCGGCCCCTTTTGGGGATGGATACACAATTATGGATAAAGAGCCACCTGACAGAATTGTATACAGAGAACAGGTGCTGATTTTACTTGTTGACAGATTCAGTGCTTCCGCGGCAGAGGCTTTCACAGATTTGATACTCAACATGACAAACACCCTGATTATCGGCAGCAACACAAACGGAACGCTCAATTTTGACTTAACATTTGGAAGTCTTTGGTTGCCGCGTTCCGGTATACATTTTGGGCTCGGAACTACAATGCACGTCTTTCCCGAAGGGCACCTAATCGAAGGGGTTGGAATCGTGCCGGACATTTGGGTCGCAGGCGACGCACTCGACGCAACCATCGCCATGCTCGGACAATGGAGGTAGGGAGGCGATAATAAATGAGTATGTCATCGGAGCGATTTAGGCAAACTCACTCCCCCTCCGACTCTTTAACCCTTTTCTCAGCCTCGTAAACGCTTGCGGACTTGATAGCACCTCTGCCGAATTTGTTCCTGATTTCCATTAACGCCCCATCGAGCTTGTCGTGCCTTGCATTTGCGGCATCTTGAAACAGCGACATTTGGCGTGCGGGGGTTTCTGTGAAATTGCTCAGTGTTATGCCAATTAGTCTTATTGCTCTTTTTTCTATTTTCTTGAGCAGTTCTATAGCTGTGGCGTAAATTTCCCTTGTGCTGTTGGTTGCGTCACCGCTTTTCGAGCGTGTAATACTTTTCATATCGGCGTAAGTTACTTTTATTGTGATGGTTCGGGCGTATAAGCTCTTTTGCTGAACATCGCAACTCAGCCGCTCCGCTGTGAGTAACAGAAAATCTGCTAAATAATTAAAATCAGTAATATCCTTTTGAAACGTCTGCTCCGTGCCGATTGATTTGACTTCCGAATAGGGAGTCACTTCCCTTTTATCTATGCCTTGCGCCAACCCGACAATTTGGTGTCCGTGGTTTCCAAGCAACGATGCTACACGGTCGGGTGCTTTTAGTATGTCACGGACTGTGGTGACTCCAATTTTTGCCAGTTCCTCGGCTGTTTTTATGCCAACGCCGTAAATGGTGCGCACGCTTCTGTCGCTTATAAGGCGCTGAAGAGCATCCGCATCTTTTATCTCAAAAAACCCGTCGGGTTTCTTCTCTTCGCTTGCAAGTTTTGCGGACATCATGGAATATCCAATGCCAACGGAGCAAGTTAGGCCTACTTCGGCTTTTGTCCGCTCTCGTATTTCATGTCCGATAGCCGCCGCTCCGCCAAACATGTAGTCCGCTCCCGTGACATCGAGGTACCCCTCGTCTAGTGAGAGGTGCTCGATTTTGTCTGTGTACTTATCCCAAATTTCATGGATTTTTGCCGAGGCTTCTACATATTTTTTCATGTTTGGGTGCATATAGATTCCGTCCGGGCATCGGCGATATGCTTCCTTAATACTCATTGCCGAGCGAATGCCAAACGTCCGCGCTTCGTAGCTGCAAGTAGCCACAACACCACGCTCGGACGGCAGTGCCCCGATAATCAGCGGCTTGCCCATGAGCGCCGGGTTGTCGCGCACTTCAACGGCGGCATAGAATGCGTCCATATCTATATGTATAATTTTTCTTGATTTTTCAGGTTCTTTGGTCTTCATTGAATCAACCATTCGTAATCCTGTCTGCAATCAACAATATAATCCACCGACACAACAGAAGCGCTGATTTCATAAAAAATGAGATAGCGTCCTGCGCTTAACATCTTGCGGTAGCGACTATCAGAAATAAATTTATTATCGTAAACAGGGTAACGCTCAGGAAATTCCGACAGAGAGGCAATATCGCCAAGTATCTTATCCATCAGCTTAAAAGCCGCATCTGTGCTGACTTGTGCGAGAAAATTGACGTGACTGTCAAGCATTGCGAGTGCAGCATCTGAAATTTCTATGGAGTATGAAGTGTGCTCGCTCATTTACTCTTACCGACTTCTTCTATAGTTTTTGTCAGCATATTGCGGACTTCTTCAATTGAATGTCCTTTTGCCCCATTGAGTCTTGCAGTGCGAGCTTCCCATAAATTTTCAGCAAGCCTAAGCTCCTTAGCACGTCTTTCAAAAGATGTGATGTCCATGACAACAAGGTCACCTTCCCCATTTTTTGTGAGATAGACAGGCTCTCCGGTTTCCTTGCACAGTTTTGATATATCATTATAGTTACTTCTTATAGAAGCAGATGCCTTTATATACACAAATATCACCTCCATATATAGTCACATTATAACTGAGTATTGCCATGAACGCAAGAGAAAAGTATATAGCTTTTTGGTCATGGCATCACAAAAGAAGGGTCTGATATGTGCCATAGGTACAGCGAGGCAACGGAACCGTAGGGCGCATATCGTTTGGCGTACCGCTCAAATTTTTCTACCGGAAGCTGCTTTAACCTATATAGTTTCATCATACCTCTGCGGATTGCCAAATCGCCGTAGCTTATGACATTCGGGCGCATCAGTGAAAAAATTAGCAGCATTTCCGCTGTCCAAATGCCTATACCTTTCAGCGCAGACAAAGTTTTGATGACTTCATCATCGCTCATTTGCGGCAGAGCCGCAATGTCAAGGGTTTTGCTGACAACAGCGTCGGCGACACCTTTTACATAGCTCGCCTTTCGCATCGAAGTGCCGCAGGACTGTATCTCATCAATACTCAAAGCGGCAAGCCGCTCTGCGTCCATCTCGCACAGTTCGCTCAGCCGCCTGCACACTGTGTTCGCCGCTTTTGATGATATCTGTTGGCTGATAATGCTCTCCACAAGAGAAGAGAACACATCGGAATTCACCGAACGTTTGAGCATTCCGACATGGTCAATCACCGCCCCAAGTTTCTTGTCTCGCTTGCGGAGGTGGCTTATTTCCGTTTCGCCGTATTCAAAGAATTTTGTTTCGTTCATGTTGCTACCTCTTATTGAAGTATAGCCTAAAAAAACAAACAGTTCAAGGTTTATCAAAACTTGATGTTTTTTTTGCTAAAAAACACCCTATAGGGTGTAGTTTGAAAATTTGTTATGGTGTACTCTGTCACTGTAATCATTAATCACATAATCACCGATGTTTCACATCAAAAGGGACGGTCATTACAATGAAAAAAGCAAAAAAGGATAAGTTCATATTTATGTCGCTCGCACTTGCATTTCTTCTTATGATAGGACTTCCCGCACTTGCAGGTACAGTACAGGCTGTGAGCGGGCCTGCCGGTATCACTTTAACTCCCGGACAAGGGCCGTTTCAAGTGAAGTTCCACAATAACTGGCCCGCAAGGAGTAGCGGACTCGCAGGCACAATCCTTGCAGAAAAAGGAGAGAGTCTGGCAGATGCTCTGGCTCGACTTGGGAAAACAATGCCGTCGCCACCGGCACCGCCAATAAGCGAAATTGCACCAAACGGATACTCTTTTGGAGGTTGGTATATAAAGGTAGGCAGTACATATCAGCGATTTGATGTAAATGACCCAATCGTAGCTCATACTGATATATTTGCACAGTGGCATATCGCTCCCATGGTTCCGGTAACGCTAAGCCCAAGCACGCCAAAACCGGCAGCGCCGACGCCGAGCACACCGAGACCAACTGTAGTTCCTACTCCAAGCCCGGCAACGCCGACACCGAACACGCCGAATACACCGAGACCAACCGCAACTCCCGCTCCGAACCCGGCAACGCTGAGTCCACCATTGGGTGGAGGTGGTCAATCAGGTGGAGATGGCACCGGCCAGATAAGTGGAAGCACCACAAACACGGCAGGTGGTGGCGCCACGAACCAATCAGGCGGAAACACTGCGAACCAAACGAGTGGGAACAGTCAAACTGTAAGGCAGAACACAGTAGCGGCACAAACACAGGCGCAAGAATCGGCACAACTGCCTGATGAACTGCAACAAAGCGATTTAACACCACAATATGAAGAGTCTGCCGATTCCGGATATGAAGAGCCAACCGAATCTGCAAAGGAAGAATCAGATCAAATCGATCGATCCGCTTATAATGAAACATATACCGACGACGATCAGACTCCCCTTTTAGATAGAATCCCACTCACTCAAACAGGCGGTGAACCCACATTTGCGTTACTTAACTTAATTCTCAGTGTTGTTTGTTTTCTGATGGCACTTATAACGACAGTTAAAGTTTTACTTAGGACGCATTCTGAGCGTGAAGAATACATTGAAGCTACTTTACGCAATGAGCAATATGGTGAAAAATCCGCACATGTTCGCATTTTTGCAATCACACTTACAAACATAGTCGGTTTAGCAGGCATAATCATACTCATACTCACGCAAACTTACCCCGCCTATATCATTTGGCTGGACAACTTTACAATATACCACGCAATCCTCTTCGGTATCAGCACTTTGGCATGTGTCTTGGCTTTAAGAAAAGGAAACGACGGAGACAGCGGTACAAGCCTCAGTAAATCGCCGCATTAATTAGCCAAAATGTACAATCATAAATTGTTTGTATTTTTTAGGATATCACTTTACTTGAAAGGAAGTAAAAAAAATCATGAAGAAAAAAATCGTAACAATCACCCTCGCACTAGCACTGCTTGCAGGTACAACCGTAGTGGCAAGCGCAAACAACTCAGACGCAGGGATTACACTTGATCCCAACAACGAAGATCCTATCATTGTCGAGCCAAAAGACCCTAACGACCCCAACAACCCCGGCGACTCCCGTGTACCCGATAGTATTGAAGGTTTAGCTGCCGGACTCTATTTCGGTAAGCATGACATTGAGATAGGAACAAAAACTTACAGCTCATTGCCAACAGCTGGAGACCAACCGGGGAATGACACGGGTTCAAGAGAGCGCGTTGGCTTGTCGGTTGAATCAGGAGTGAATTTCGTTGTAACTGTACAACTTGGCGAATTCTTTGTAGGTAATGACAATGCACATCAAGGCGCAAAACTCAACTTATTTACAAACGGCAACAAGCAAGACGGTTCTGTTGAACTCGACGGAGTTTGGACTCAAAATGGCTGGCAAACATCAAAACATGCAGATATTAAAATTGCTGATAACCTGAATCTCACAGCCGGCGGCGCATCAACCACAGTTGTAACCGCTACAAATGTTTCAGGTACTGCTCCAACACTCTGGGCATCAAATTTCGCAGGTGAACTCACCATTTTAGGCGGAACAGCACGATCAGGCGACGCAAAAGCAGATATGACTTGGCTCACCGTCCCCAGCGTACTCCCATAATCGAAATCACCCCCCTAAAATAACCAATACTCGGAGGATAAACAACATGCGTACATTAAAATCAATTCTTACTACGGCAATCGTATTATTATCAACCGCTCTCCTCGGCATCACTGCCGAGGCTGCGGGGGGGTATTCGATATCACCTGAATTGCCCGACAACCAAATTCCTGAGACACACGGCTTTTTTGACCTCTATGTCTCGGCAGGTGATCAACAAATAACCATGTTTATTGTCAATGATAATGACTTTGAAGCGACGTTCGAGATAAACCACTTTGCGGTCAGCACCAATATGAACGGTGTACTCGACTATACTGCTCCCGCTATTGCTGATGAGTCTCTGAAATATAACTTTGCGGACATTGCTTCTCTCGGTGTTGACTCGAAAGTTACTGTCCCGGCGAACACGTCCCTACCCGTAACGCTTAATTTGAACATTCCGCAGGGTGGGTTTGACGGCGTAGTGCTTGGTGCTGTTCACTTTTTACGCGATGCCACAGAGGAAGAGCTCGATAATTCAGGAATGTTCGTCAATCGTTTTGCGCACGTCATGATTGTCCGTTTGCAAGAGCGGGGTGCCGCAGAAGTAGCGCCTGATTTTATGCTCGGAGATGTGAGAGCCGAAACGATAAACTACACAGCCGCAATAGTCGCCGAGCTCAGAAATCCAATGCCCCGTCTCTCCATGGGTGCAAAGGTAAGTGCTGAAATTTTCGCTTCGGATTATGATGCTCCGATTTTCAGTGTGACTGATATGGATGTGGACTTCGCACCTAACACAGTGTTTCCTCTAACCATTTCCGACGAAGCGGGATATGGATTACACCCCGGTGATTATCTAGGAAAATTCAAGATAACTTTTGATGACAGAACCTGGGAGTTTGAACGTGAGTTTCACATCGCTCCGACTACAGCGGCAGAGGTGAATGCAGCTGCGCTCAACCAAGTAAATCATGTGCCCCAATACGCAACAGAAAAGACAATCATTTACATCTTTATAGGTGCAGGCATACTTTTAGCAACTCTAATTATAACTTTTGTGGCCGTTAGGGGCAGAAAGTCCTACAAACGAGACTTGGAGCGTCTGCACGAGGCAGTGCAGTACAGCAAATAGTCGGTTCGGCCGCCGCAGATGACGGGCAATTTGTTCCGCTTTTTTGCGAGCCATCGGGATCTACACCGCTGTTCTCACAAAAAAGACTCCACAAACTGCCCATCACCTGCTAACCTTTGAGCAATATACGCACAGTACAACGTAGACAAGGAGTACGTAATGAAGACAAGAACCAGAATTATTTCAATCATGGTGTGCATTTTAATGCTTGCGACACTGGTACCACCCGGCATTATCTTGCTTTCACAGGCACATACAGCTGCTGCCGATGATAATATTTATGAAACTGAGCATGCAGAAGTTACTGCTCCTGACATCCCTGATCAGTTCCATGATACCGATTTCATTGAGTTTGAAGAAATTGCTCAAGTTTCGGACATTGCATCGCTTGATGATGAGTACGTGGCTGAAGAGGCCTTCTCTCTCGAATATGAGAGCAATGACACAGATACTGTCGACCCAGAAGAAGTCAACCAAGATGCAGATACTGCCGAGCTCGAAGATGATGAGCCGAATATGCCGGATGAGCAGGTTGAAGCAGAACCCGAACATTTGCCGAACACACACACTGTATTCTTTATTTCGGAAGGCACCTCAGTTCCCATGCAGATTGTAAACACCGGAGATACCGCCACTCCCCCACCTTCACCGACCCGTGCCGACTGGACTTTCATGCACTGGTCTCTTAGGGAAAATGGTGCTCCGTTTAATTTTGATACACCGATTTTAGGCAACACCGTGCTTTTTGCGGTGTGGAGTGATGGCCGGTTGGCTGAATATACTGTCGTTGTCTGGATTGAAAAGCCCAATATTGTAGGTGACCCCGGCACTAATAGCAGTAACTATATGTTCCACTCTTCCACTCGCCGCACCGATAATCAAAGGCGCGTTGCAGGTACTATGGCTGATTACACAACACTTGCCGCCGTTAATACTCTGCCGTCTTCCGCTCGAACTTTCACTGTTTCCAGCGGTGGTGTATGGGCTGAATTTCGACATGGTGAGAGTGCTATGGTGCGTGGCAATGGGACAACTGTTGTCAATGTATACTTTAAAAGGCTTGAGTTTGAGTACATCTTTGATATGCAAAGTCCCGGAACAACAAATGGTACCAACAGGCGCGCAAGAGCCATTCGTTTCCATGACGGCAGTGGACTTTACGGAAGAGGCACATATCCCGACGGCACAGTTTTAAGTGCGTATTCGTTTCGGGCAAAATATGAGCAGGATATATGGGACTTATGGCCAAGCATCCAAACTGCTGACATTTACCAAACACGTCAGCAAGGTTCAGGCGGCAACTGGAACGGTGATCTAACCGTTCAAGATAACTTCAGAGCTTGGCAAACTCCGTCAAATCTGCCGGGAGATTCAAAAATAATTACTCATAGGGATTCCATTTTAGAAAACATGGTTCCCAGAATGGGGTCGCCCGCAAGCAGAACAGTTACTTTTGAGGCAGAATTCGGCTCCACACATAAAATGGAAGCGACATACTGGTTTGAAGCACTCCCCCATGAGCTGGGTCAGGAGGGTAATGAGACTTTGCGGTTCTCCTCCGGTCTGGGTTTTAAAGAGTATGCAAATTTTGAGCGTCTCAATCAGACTTTTCAAACTAACTTAACAAATATGTCTTATAGGCTTTTCAACGGTATGGAGTATGTCGGCAATAGCCACATCAGAAATCCGAGTGACGGTATTCATACGAAATTCAGGTTCTTTTTCACCCGCAACCGCTTTACTCTCAACTTTGATACACAGGGTGGCACGCCAATACCTGCCGTCAGCGATATAATGTTCGGCGATACCGTCGGGCGGCATCTTCCGGCAGATCCTCCGACGAAATTCCGTAACAATGGTGATCCTCTTGTCTTTGTGGGATGGTATCTTGATGCTGAGTTTTTCCAGCCACTAGACCCGGCGATGACCATGCCAAACCGCAACCTCAAACTGTTTGCAAGGTGGACTTCAACTGTGATTATCCCGCCGAGCCTGGATTTTGGAGTCCATATGGTTTCTCCAACAACTCAGGTTTACAGGCTGGATAAACAGGTGGGTAATGGCATGACTCCTTTAGATAAGGCGGACATTGTTATTTTAAACCCGGCGTCGCACGCATGGCACCTAATGGTTCAGTTTGGCGACTCCCCCAGCGATTCGACTCTTAAAAATATGCTCCGTCTCGGCAGTAACGGCATCGTAGGCAGTGATGCGGCTTCCGTAATTCACAGCCGCGGCGATGTCTCAGATACCGAAAACGACGATGATTCCGTGGTTACGTATACAATTCCTTGGAGGTCTTTGATTGAAAATGACAAAGATATTCAGGTAGTAGTTCCGCCCGGCACCGGCACAGGGCACTACAAAGCGACACTAACATGGACGCTGGTACCCGACCTCATGGGGTAGGGTTGGTGGTGTTCGCCGTTGGTTCCCGCAGAGGGTGGGTTGTTTGTTCCGCATTTTTGCGAGCCATCGGGATCTACACCGCTGTTCTCGCAAAAATGACTCCACAAACAACCCACCCTCTGCTACACTTTGGGAAAACCCTGTCCCAAACCGTCCCTTGTCTCGTTCAGTCTACCCCACCAAATTCAGCTCAAAGGCTATGCGTACTGCGTCTAGGTTGTTGCTTGCGTCTAGTTTTATGTATAGAGATTGCAGAACTTTCTTTACTGTGTTTATTGACAGGAACCTGTATTGTGCGATTTCATCGCGCGTTAATCCCTTACACATATCGCTCAGGACTTCTCTCTCTCTCCCTGAGAGGGAGATTTTCTTTTGGATTTTGTGCTCACGCTTGAAGGTGTTTTCTATGACCGCAACATTTTTTGCGAATATGGTAGCTTTGCGCTCTGTTGCACCTAACCATTTTGTGGGAATGCACGTGCTCTGCTCACTTACTGCTGTTATGACCGGAGTTATGTGTTTACCCATTTCTATGAATGGCATTTCAAACAAACCGTCATGTGATAACTTGTACGCCCGCTCTAAGCTTTTTACTGCGCTTTGTGCGTCGCCCGTTTTCATCTGTGCCACTGCAAAAAACAGTGAGAAAATCAGCTCTGAGAACAAAAATCGCTCATACGGCGGTCTGGGGTATGAGTTGTTTAGTACGGCCAGTGATTGTGAATATTTGTTGCATTCTAAGTAGTATCTGACTCGGACAATCAGCTCTCTTGTTGGAATTCTGAAGTCTGAGCTTTCTCCTATGTCCGGTTCCGAAAATATCCATGGTGCAACCATTTCGGGGACACCTATATGTGAGTAGAATGAAGCTGTGATGATGTCGTAGAGCAGTTGTCCTCTGTATTTGCCTATTTTTCCGATGCTTTCGTACATTTGTATCAGAAATTCCTTTGCCAGCGGGTAATCACCTCTGTGTATAGCTATGCGTTGCATAAATTGCCTCAGCAACATCGCTACGCCGCTGTGGCTGTTTTCACGTGCTTTTATTATTCCTCGCTGTGCGCTTATGATTGCTTCATCTAAGTCGTTTTTAAAATATGCAATTTCACACTGAGCCCAATCGTCGTAGCCGTATAGCTTTTTTGGTGTTATTGTTTTTATTGTTGCCACCAGTTCTTTGGTGCTTTCTACAAATTTGTCAATAACTTCGAGCGTTGCGTTTTCCCCCACGAGGCAAGCAAAAGATCTAATGCCCGCAAGCGAGAATATGCCGCTTGTTTCCGCTGTGATGCCTGCGGCACTTAGTTCTGCTACTTTTTTTAGGTGCTGTGCTGTTTTAAACTCGTGTGTGGACACACATGTGTACTTACTAATTTGGGCGAGTGCGGTGTATGCATTTATTAAGACTTCCTCTCTATGGGGTGAATCTGTTTGCTCCCACTCTTGCACCAGTTTTTCTGTCACTTTTTCTGCGTGTTCAAACTCACCTATTCCAATCAGCAAGAATGGCTTTGTGAGTGCTTTTAGTCGAGTCAGTTCCGGGTTTTCGCGCACGTTGTCGCCCGTGTCCGGCTCGATATTTTCTATAATATCAAGGAAGAATTTACATGTGTCTTTTGCCCAATTCTCCTGATATGTGCGCAAGACTTCAAGTATCCTTTCAAAGTTATGCGCTGCGGCATAGTATTTCACGGCAATTGTGTAAAATCCGTTTTCAAAACACCATGTAGCCGCTTCTTCATAGGTGCTTTGTTTTTCTTCTTTGGATAATATTTCTTGCTTTTCTCTCAGAAAACTCAGGTATAGCGGGTGGAGTGTGTAATTATCGCTGAAGCTGTCATAGCTTATAAATGATGCGAGTTGTGCCGTTTGCTCTGTTGTTTCTTTTTCAAATATTTCCTGTAGCTGCGAGTGCGGTGACTGTGGCACAAGCGATAGTTTGACCAGTGTTTTTTTTATGTCTTCGGGAAAAACAGTCCACGCTTCACTTTCAAACAGTTTGTGGATGTTTTGCTCTGTGAGCCTTAATGCCATATCGGCGTTGCCGAGTGAGTTACTCATTATGTGTGAGAGCAGGTTTATTGCAAGTGGCCAGCCTTTGGTGCTTTCTGCAAACCTCTCTGCCATCTCTGATGTGCAGGTGAATTTCCGCCACTTGAAAAAATCTTGTATCTCTTCTTTTGTAAAACGCAGGTCGTCTTGCGTTATCACGGCAAGTTTGCCCTTGGAGAGTATGTTTACCGTGTTTATCTCGGGTTCTGCTCTGGATATGATTATGACACAGGCGTTGGGCGCACGTAACTGAGCGCATCGCTCTGCGAATGTGAGTGCTTTTTTTGAGTTTATCAGGTGAAAATCGTCCAGAACCAAGATTGTTTTATCAGAGTTTCGTTCTCCTCGTTTTAATATGTCGGCAAATTGTTTGAAGCGGGTGGCTGTTTCGGGAAAACCCAGTTCTTTTAGCTCTTTTGCGAGCTTTGGGTTATCGTGTGAGGTCGAATGGGTGTAGTTCTCCCAGTAGTGCGAGGCTACATTGTCGCTCTCAGTGAGCTGAAGCCAACGCACAATTGCGCCTTTTTGCCCATTTATGTAATTTTGCACAGCGGCTGTTTTGCCATACCCCGCACCCGCTATCATGTAGACGAGCTTGCACTCCGAAGCTCTTGCGATTAAGTCATTAACTCGTGGGCGCGGCATTATGTATTTTCTCAGTGGTGAAATATTAAAGGCTAAATCTTTTTTTGTTCTCGCCATAACGAGCATTCCTTTCATAAATTATAGCATAAAAATAGCTCATATATATCGTTATATATGAGTCTAGCATGAATTTATTAAAACATCAATAATTGTAAGGGTTGTACATGGAAAGTTTACTTTGTGGTTATAGCTTCTACTCCGCCGAAAACACCTCACTCACCCGTCATTCTGCGCGTAGTCGCAGAATCCATCGAGGAAGTAAACCACAATAGGAACAGTTTGAGCGATTTTGACAGAATGTGCACTAGATTCTGCGACTTACGCGCAGAATGACGTGAGGGTACTGAATATTTTCGTTGCAAATCAAAGACTTATGAGCTATAATTAAACGAAAGAGCTTGGGGGTTGAGTATGTTAGAAATCAAGCAAATACAAGAACTGTATCAAGTTCGAGCAGTTGAATTGACAGACCATTACCTCAATATGTTGGTGAAACGCAGTATTTCATTTGATGATGTACGCTCTGCAATACTCAGCGGAATTATTATAGAACAATATCCCGACGACTATCCTTATCCGAGTTGTTTAATTTTAGGGTATGCACAGAATGAACCATTGCACATTGTGGCAGGTTTAGGAAATGACAAACTTTGGATTATAACCACATACAAACCGGATGTCGATAAGTGGGAAGATGATTTTAAAACAAGAAAGGCGGCTCAATAATGAATTGTTTTTATTGCAAAGGCGACATGTCCGAAAGCGTCACGACTCACTTTACAGATTTAAGTACGTGCATGATTATCGTTAAGAATGTACCGTGCAGTGCCTGCACGGGGTGCGGTATAACCGTTTATAGTTTGGGAGTAGCAGAACGGTTAGAGCAAATTATCACAACCTCAAGGAGTGCATTAACCGAGGTCGCAATTTTGCACTACTCAGAAATTGCAGCATAATAGATAGTTAATTCGATTCTGCGACTCACGCGCAGAATGACGTGAGGGTACTGAATATTTTCGCATTTCACCCTTCATCCCACCACAACCCGCGCAGCATATCTGCGGCGGGTTTTTCTTTGTATTCTTTTGTGTACAGACCCTTTGCGTTGTGGCCCGGTACCGGTAGATCTTCTCCGTATTCCGGGCAGGCGAAGTCTTTTAGTAGCCATACGCAGACGCCTGATAACAAATTCTTTTCAACCAATTTCCAGTGTGACTGCAGTAGGTCACACTGTTTTTCTAAACTCTTTGAGTCGGATAAATAGGCATCGCTTCCTGTTTCGGTCAACAGCAGTGGCTTTCCCGGAAAGCGTTTTGCTATTTTTTCCCAGTATTCTTTCGCATCATCGGCGGAGCCGTAGTACCAACCATAGTATTCATTTACGCATATTACGTCGAATACTTCTAGGGATTTTTCAAAGCGTGGTGTTATGCCGGGGGCTGTGAATGCGGCGTATGCCGCCGGGCGTGTGCTGTCCAGTTCTGTCACCAACTGCTTTAGCTCTAACAGTGCTTTTTTTGATTTTCTTGTAATGCTGAAACACTCGTTGCCCACGCCCCAGAACAAAACAGAGGGGTGGTTGCGCTCCCGCTCGATTAGCTTTATCAGGGAGCGCTTTACGCTGTCTAAATACTTCGGATCTGTAAGTTGCCGTGAGCTGCGCAGTAGCCGCCACAGCCCTCTCAGTCCCTGTTTGTTTTTACGGAGCTCTGCGCTTTTGCCGAATAAACCTTGTACAAGCCCCAGTCCCGCTTGATAGTTGGCAACTTCTGCGTAGACTAATAATCCTGTCTCGTCTGAGACATCGTAGGCGTCCTCTCGGTGGGGGTAATGCGCTAAGCGAGCCAGATTTCCGCCCAAGTCTTTTATCAAAAAAAGCTCTTGCCGTGTTATCTCTTTCGGGAGGGCATGTCCGTGGTCATAATGCTCTTCATGGCGGCAAACACCCTTTATTTTCAAGGCTTGTCCGTCAATTTGGATTTCACGCTCCGCTATTGCAATATCCCGAAACCCGAAACGAACACTTTGCGACCCGAATGGGGTTTCGATTTTAAACACATGCAGATGCGGCGACTCCGGGCTCCAGCGCTCAGGATTTTCTACTATCTGTGAGTATTTTGCATGGGAAACATTCCCCTCTGCGTCGGCAAAGAGCAAATTACTTATGACTTCATCTCCGCTCGTGCGAACATCTGCCTTGAAACAGTACACTTCGGGTAGACTCTCGATGTATAGCTCACGAAACACACCCGCATAGAGTTTCCAACCGGGCTTATGCCCCTCAAATTGCCGTGGCGGCAGTGTATATGGGGAAATACGGTTGTCTATCTCAATTCGTAATGTGTTCTCATCGCCGTATTTTAAAATATCTGTCACGTTGAAATAGGTCGGCAGATGTGGGTCGCATGACTGTCCCAGTCTGGTTCCATTGAGCCAAATTTCGGCATTGTGAAAAAATCCCTCTAAACACAACCTACGTATCCCTCGGCTTTTTTCACCTGAAAACACAAACTTATGCTCTAAGGGCAATATCCCTTCAAAATGCTCAAGAAAATCTCCGATTTTATTAAAGCAACCGGGGATTTCAATTGTTTTGTCTAAGTCAGGCATATGGTACGTGCCGTTTAGATTAAGCCGCGGGTGGTCTTGTTCAAAAAATGCCGTCGGGTATGGCAATCCGTTTTCAATAAAATACGGAACTCCGCCACATTCGTACCTCGTCATGACCCAAGCACCCCAACCAGTTTCAGTGCCTTGCCCATATCGCCTTTTAGCTTCAATTTCCGCAGAGCATATGCCGCCGTGGGGTTTGTTTTGCCTGAGAGAATGCCTTTAAGTGTTTTCATACTCAAAGTGACTCTTAGGTCGGAAACTTCCCTATCTGTCGGCGTGGCTGAGCCGTTTTGCAAATCCAGCGTGAACACACCTTCGCCGCTCACTTCAAAAACGGCGACAAAGTCGGTTTGCACATGGCTAAAGCGTTCTCGCACCTCGTCCATAACAAGCAGAAGCTCAGGGGAACACTCTATCTCTTTTTCGTGATTTTGCCCTGCGCTAGTTTTGCCTGTTGTGCTTTGTCCTGTCGTCTTTTGCCCCGCTTTAGTTTGCCCAACCGTATTTTCTTCTGTCTCTGCATATTGACGTGCCGGGCGCTCAGTCGGCTCTTTAAAACCGCCGCTCAGGTAGTTCGGATTGCAGTATCCTATTCCTATTCCTTGGCGAAACTTCCATGTAAATTCACCCGGATACAGAACTTCCGCACAAAATCCAATGGCTATCATACGAAACCAAGTCGCAAAACAGTTAGACAGCCCCTGCGGCTCCTGATAACCCGACCAGCCATCAAAGAGGCGAATGCCGCTTGTCACATCATAAAATCCACCGTCCTCCTGCTGAATGTGCAGTAGGTCGTTCAGTTTTTTCGTAAGATATGTTTTTATTTCTTCAGTGCGATAGCCATATGCCATAAAATGGGCTAAGATATCGGCAATATCCACATCAATGCAAGCCGAGGATATTTCGTTTGGAATCGACAAGCAGTGGTCGATGATCTTGCGGTATCGCGGCACAGGCTCGTTTAATTTGTAGAACAGGTGGAAATTGTGCGCCGCTCCCGCCATTGCCGATGTCAAATCATTTGTCGTGGGGTCGTGCCAGTAGCCAAATTCGTCTTGATTGTCGAGATGCCACTGATAGAGCTCCGTAAATAGGTCATGGCGGTCGGTGTATTCATAAAATGATGCGAGGTTCACGATATAGTTCCCCTCCGTCCAAGGTCTTGCCATATCACGTCGAACCAGCCACTCGGTGAGTTTTTCCGATGTGTCGTAGTCGCTTAGAAACCGAAACTCTTTTTGCGGTTTATGAGTCTCTTCCAACGCCGACAACACATAGTTTGTGATGTGAAAATCATCGTATTCAAAGTCAGGATAATATAGCTCTTCCGCTTTCATCTCAGGAATTCGGTATGCCCCGGAATCAATTTGAAAGCTATTGAGAAACGCCGCCGTGGCGGCAGTATCCGGAAGCTCTTCCCCCATAAGACGCAGGCAACTCACGGCATTATATGTCGCGGGTAATCTCATGCCGGGAGTATGCACGGGTTTGTTGTATGTGGAGTTAGTGAAAATACCCGGCTCCACTTCCATGCTTCTGAGAAACGCGGAGGCTCTTGTGCGGGAGTTGTCAATTTGGCTTGTCATGTTAGTTGCCATTTTTTTCTCCTTGTTTGTTGTTTCGTTATCCAACGTCATTCTGGGCTTGACCCAGAATCCCACGAATAACGCGCCACATAAGGGGATCGCGGGTCAAGCCCGCAATGACGTGGTGATTTGTTAGCTCGGACTACTTCGTTCTCTCCAGCATTTTCTCCACATCGCCTACCTCTTCCCCTCTTCTCCGTGCGTCAACCAGCTCCCGTAGTTTTCCTAAATTGTGGGGGCCGATTGGGAAGCGTGCCGCTGCGAATGCGCATATTAGGGAGCAGACCAAGGGTAGCAGAATTGTTGTCATACGAATTGCAGTTACCGCTGTTTCGCTCTGCACAGCGGCATCTCCCACATACCCTGAAAATTGCAAAATTGCGCCAATCATCAGCATGGCAAGTGCAGAGGAAAGTTTGCGGATAAAGGTCATTATACCTGCATAAATCCCCTCATTACGCTCTCCTGTCAGAGCTTCATCGTAATCTGTCACCTCAGGGAGCAATGCCCATGGAACAGCGTAACTGGAGCCCATTCCAATGCCGTGAAATGCTGAAAAAGCGAGAATCAGCCACAGTGGTGTCTCCGGTCCGATTAATAGCAGTGTCAAAAGTCCCGCCGTTCTGAGCAGACAACCCACAACCATGGTTTTGGGCTTGCCCCAGCGTTTAATCAGCATGATATAAAATGGCAGGCTGAGAACAGCTACAACCATTGTAAGGCCAACAACCAGCGAGAAGTAGCCCTCACGCAGAAGATAGAAATTCAAGAAATAGATAAAATTGGCTCCTGTGATATCATTCGGTATAAACGCAAGGAGATAGACCGCCACCAAAATGCGAAAAGGCTTGTTTTTGCCCATCTGCTTAAGTGAGGTGCCTATCTTGGTTGGGTGCTTTTGTGCCGGAGCTATCTCTCTGCCCCGCATGACGAAATACATGAGTAGCCAAATTGCGCCGAAAATCAAAGCAAAGAGCAATGCCATAAGGATATATCCAACCCGCACGTCTCCGCCGATTGATTCGATAATCAGCATGGGCACAACAGCGGCAAGCAATGCGCCGAATACTGAAAACGCCATTCTCGTACCGATAATCGAGGTGCGCTGTCCTGCGTCGGGGGAAAGCTCCGGTGCAAGTGCCGCATAGGGCACCATGACGATTGCGAAAGCGCCGTTGAAGAAGCAAAATACAAAAATATAGTAGAGCACCAGCCACCAACCACTCAGTGCCGGCACATACCAGATAAAGATAAAGCTGATAACCACAGGGATAACGCCCCAGAGGAAAAACGGTGCCCGCCGCCCGCGCTTTGAGCGGGTGCGGTCTGAGATTGTTCCCATGAGCGGGTCTGTAATCGCATCAAACACTCCGCCGATGAACACAACCAACCCAGCTTGCAGTGGGGATATCCCCGCAATATTTGTCAGGAAAAAGAGGTACAGTAATCCTACGATGCCCATTGCACCGCCGCCGTAAAAATCTCCGAGCCCATATACCAGCCGAACCTTGCGCATCTCCTTTGGCGGCAACGGGCTTGCGGTGATATCGGTTTTTTCTTGTGTCATGTTTGTTACTTCCTTTGTTTTGAAATAGGAAAATCCTATAAAGTCACTCGGGTATGAGTAATATTATAGGACTTATATACTACAGGAATGATAACACCAATTGTATTTTTTTACAATGTTTTTCTTTTAAATATTATCCACTTTTACCCATTATCCACTTGACATTTTCCCATAATATGAGAGAATAGCAAAAGCCACCTCTATCAAAGCGAAAGGGTTGTTTTAAAACTATGACAGTTCCACAAAATAAAAAACTCAGGCTCGGCGAGGTACTTATTGACTCCGGGAATCTGACCTTGGAGCAACTTGAGCGTGCGCTCTCCCTGCAAAAAGCGTCAACTGAGCGAAAGCGGCTTGGCGAAGTGTTGATAGAAAACGGCATGATTACGGAGGATCGCCTCAACACAGCGATGTCAACACGACTTGGAATCAGATATGTCCCCATCAGCGAGTGCCCCATAGATCTCGACACGGTTGCCCTCATTCCCAGGGACATAGCTCAAAAGCACTGCCTTATAGCGACATCATCGGACAAAAACACGCTCACAGTTCTGATAAATGACCCGCTCAACTACTATGCACTCGAAGATGTAAAGCTCATCTCCAAAATGCAGCAAATTGAACCGCTAATATGTAAAAAAGACGAAATAGTCCAAGCGATAAATCGCAGCTACTCAGAAATAGACGCACACAAAGCCGCACGTGACGCAAACGAAAGCATCGGCGAATCCAGTGCATTCTCCTACATCGACATCACCGAAACAGCCGACGACACACCCGTCGTCACACTCATAAACTCAATGCTCCAAAAAGCACATAGCGCCGGAGCCAGCGACATACACATCGAACCCTTTGAAACACAAACACAAATCAGAATCCGCATCGACGGGCAAATTGTTGACTACACAAAACTCTCACAAGCCCTGCACAGCTCACTCACAGCAAGGCTTAAAATACTCGGCAACATGGACATAGCCGAAAAACGCGCACCGCAGGACGGCTCATTCCGGGCAAAACTTGACGGGCTGGACCTCAATGTGCGCATCTCCTCCCTGCCGACGATTTACGGCGAAAAACTTGTTCTCAGGTTCCTCAGCCAATCCGGAGTTCTGGACAACGCCGACACATTTGGCATGGAGCATGACGACTACATGAAAGTCCTCTCCCTGCTCGGCTCCCCCCATGGACTTCTCTACATAACAGGCCCGACAGGTAGCGGAAAAACCACCACGCTCTACATGCTCATAGAATATCTCACAAAAAAAAGTGTCAACATAGCAACAATCGAGGACCCCGTGGAAAAAACCATAGAAAAAGTCAACCAAACACAGATAAACCCACTTGCGGGGCTGACTTTCGAATCGGGACTGCGTTCGATACTCCGCCAAGACCCCGACGTAATCATGATTGGTGAAACCCGCGACTCAGAGACAGCCACAATATCAGTGCGAAGCGCACTCACAGGGCATCTGGTGCTCTCATCTCTACACACAAATGACTCCATTTCGGCAATAGTGCGCCTTATAGACATGGGAGTCGAGGATTACCTGCTCTCAAACTCCCTCGTAGGCGTTGTTGCCCAACGGCTTGTCAAAAAGATTTGCCCATTTTGCCGTGTAGAATATGAGGCGTCCGAGAGCGACAAAGCCGCAATGAGAAACTATGACATTGACATATTAGCCAGAGGTCAAGGCTGCCATAACTGCAACAACACCGGTTACAGAGGCAGGGTCGCTGTTCACGAAATCCTCACTGTTGACGCTCGAATCAGGAGCCTTATGACCTCCGGTACAGGCATAGAGGACATAAATGCATACGTACAAGAAAACAACCTGATGAAAAGCCTCCGAACCAGTCTGCTCGCACTCGTCAAAAATCGCAAAACCACAATCGAAGAGCTCTTAAAGCTCACCTACTTTGTACAATAGCGTGAAGACCCCTTTATAGTCGTTACTGTTCAAGCCGAAAACAGCACTAAAGAGCTCGTCATTGCGGGCTTGACCCGCAACCCCCCACGGATATGCTCATTATTCATAGGATTGCGGCTCGGAGGCCGCAATGACGTGATACGTGCGAATAGCAACTTAAAGCCTGAAATTTAGCGGAATAACCCTAAATTTTCTTGACAATTTCTACATTTCGTGCATAATATATACTTTGAAAGGTGGAGAGGGTTTTGCAGATAAACGACATTTTAATAACCGCCAAAGACAGGCGGGCGAGCGATGTACACATCACAGCCGATCGCAATATAATGTTACGCATCGACGGTCAGCTCGTAGAAACAGAGCTTGCCTTTAGTTATGATGAAAAGCAGTCGATGATTCTCTCACTTTTGTCGGAAAAACACAGCAAAAAAGTTCAGTCGGGCGGCGACGTTGACACAAGCTATGAGACACACACCGGTATACGTTGCCGTGTCAATGTATTTCACCAACAAAAGCGCATTGCCGCCGCTATCAGGCTTCTCAATGAAAAAATACCGACATTTGACGAACTACACCTGCCCGAAGCCCTGCGAAACCTCGCAAACGAGCCGCGCGGGCTGATATTGGTCACAGGCCCCACAGGCAGCGGTAAGTCCACAACACTTGCGGCGATGGTTGACTACATCAACGACACCAGAGCCTGTCATATCCTGACGGTTGAGGACCCCATAGAATACGTCTACAAACAAAAGAAATCACTTATCCATCAGCGAAGCGTCGGAGAAGATGTCGATAGTTTCTCACTTGCGTTGCGCAGTGCCATGAGGGAGGATCCTGATGTCATACTCGTGGGCGAAATGCGGGACTTTGAAACAATCTCGGCAGCCATAACGGCAGCGGAAACAGGACATCTGGTGCTATCCACACTGCACACAACCGGAGCGGCGATGACCGTTGACCGCATAATCGACGTATTTCCGCCCCACAGTCAGCACCAAATCCGCACACAGCTCGCAGGCGTGCTAAAAGGAGTCGTAACGCAGACATTACTCCCAAGGGCACGCGGAGAAGGTCGTGTGGCGGCATTTGAAATAATGACAGGCACCGACGCAGTCAGCAACTTAATCCGTGAGGGCAAGGGCCATCAATTAAACTCCGTAATCCAAACAGGCACCCGCCAAGGCATGATTTTACTGGACGACTATCTGGCAAACCTAGTCCGCACAGGCACCATAACAAGAGATGCCGCCGTCGAAAAAGCGGGAAACAAAACAGAGCTGATAGCCGCCATCGGCAGGGTATGAGGAAAGTAAAAGGTAACACCAAGCGCAAAAATTTGCCTATGCAATATAACGCATACACATTCATCGCTTAGCATCTACACAAGACACACCTCGTATGCAGTGTGATATCAAGAAATGGAGAAATACTAGATGAGTACATTAACAAAAACCCTCAAAAGCAGAAAAGGCTTCACCCTGATGGAAGTCATCGTAGTCCTGATTATCCTCGCAGTCCTGGCGGCGGCACTGATTCCGACGTTTTTAGGCTTTATAAATCAAGCGGCATCCGCCACAGCAATCGCCGATGCTCGACTCGGACTCACGGCGGCACAGGCGGTTGTTACAGAGTCTGTTGGTCGAAATGTAGCAGTGCCTACCAATATAACTGATGACCCAACTTTTATACAAATTGTAAATAGTGATATAGGTACCGACGCTAACCTAAGATTCGGTAATGTTAGTCGTAATGACTATAACCGCGTTGATACAATCCAGTATACATCAGGGGGTACCAATCCATGGTTTGTGAGGATTGATCATATCAATGGGACACAAACTCAGCAAGGTGGTACCGATAACATCACCCATTGGGGCTTACCGCGCTCCCCAGACCCAACCCCCCCAACAGACCCGCCAACAGATCCGTAAACTCTAAGCACCACACCACAAGCATACAAAAACACGACGCAACGCCTGTTTTAAACAACATTAAACAGGCGTTGTGTAAGGTCTACCAAAGCTTGGCTCACCCCCGCTTACACACTCCTAACTGATTAAAGGAGTCAAAATGGAAACAGCAATTGTCTACATTTTTTTTGCGATTTTCGGCGCATGTATCGGTAGCTTCATAAATGTCGTAATATCGAGGCTTCCGCAGAAGGGTTCGTTTTTTAGGAGCAGGCGCTCAACCTGCCCAACCTGTGGTGAAGTCATTCGCCTTTACGACCTCGTACCCATTATCAGCTACCTCATACTGCTCGGTAAATGCAGACACTGCAAAGCCCGCATCTGTCCCCGTTATCCACTGGTCGAAGCGGCGGGTTCGCTTTTTGCTGTCGCCTGCCTGTTTGTATTTAACCTGACACTTACTGCGCTGATGGTATACATCGTGACCGTTATCCTACTGGCTGTGTCGGTGATAGATTTAAATACAAAACAGATACCAAACCCGCTGATAATTGCCCTTATCCCCCCCGCTATAGCTTCTATATGGCTTTTGCCTGATGTCACGATACTATCCCACATAATAGGACTCTTTTCCATAGCGCTGCCCATGCTGCTCATTACGCTCATCGTAAAAGGAGCGTTTGGCGGCGGCGATATCAAGTTAATGGCGGTCTGCGGCTTTTTACTCGGTTGGCAGTTCACCTTACTTGCTTTTTTTGTGGCACTCCTGCTGGGTGGAAGTGCAGCAAGCTTCCTATTGCTTACCAAACGCAGAAATCGCAAACAACACATGGTGTTCGGGCCTGCGCTCTGTGTGGGAATAACCACCGCCCTATTCTTTGGTAGCCACCTAATAAACTGGTACCTGTCACTATTCTGGTTTTAAGGGGAAAAAATATGCCAAAATACTCATACACAGCGCTTGATATGACAAACAAAAAAGTAAACGGAGAAGTCGACGCACGTGACGATGAAGATTTGCGCCGAATCCTCCGTACCGGAGGATTGTCTGTCACCAAGTACTCTGCCATAGAGGATAGGCGCAACCTATATCGCCTGAAAACAAAAGAAGTCGGCGAATTCTCGCGCCAGATAGCGTCAATGCTATCGAGCGGAATAACAGTCGTCCGCGCCATGGAAATACTAAAAGACCGCGACTTTTCCCCAAAACTCCTCAGAGTGTATGAAAAACTCCACAAAGATGTCCAAATGGGCTACACACTCGCTGAGGCTATGCAGCTCCAAAGCAGGTCATTCCCCGAATTGTTTATCAACATGTATGCCTCCGGAGAAGCGAGCGGACAGCTTGAAATGGTCGCAACAAAAATGGCAGAGCACTACGACAAAGACTTTCGCATAAACGCAAAAGCAAAATCAGCTATGACATACCCCATTGTACTCCTCGTCACAACCGTTGCGGTTATCATGATAATATTTACCGCCATACTCCCGAGTTTTTTTGAACTGTTTGAAGACGTGGACCTACCTGTCATCACCGATATCATGATAGGCATCAGCCAATTTATGCAGGACTATTGGTTCATCGTCATTATAGCTCTGCTGATATTTATACTGGTATGGCAGACACTTCTCTTGAACACAAAAGTGAAGTACCAATATGACCGAATCAAACTCAAACTACCCGTGGCGGGCAAGCTTTTCAGGACAATATACACAGCAAGATTCGCAAGGACACTCTCGTCACTATATTCAAGCGGAATCCCAATGATTCGCGCCTTGGAAATAACAGGGACAATCCTAAACAGCAAGTTCCTCGAAGCACAGTTTCCCGAGCTCATAACAGATGTCCGAAACGGTGAGCCACTTTCAGCGGCAATAGCAAAAGTCGAAGGCTTAGACAGGAAACTCGCGGCGACCGTCATGATAGGTGAAGAATCCGGCAGACTCGACAGTATGCTCGAATCGACGGCGGAAGGCTTTGATTACGAAGCAGAAATCGCAATCGAAAAACTCGTGCAACTACTACAACCTGTGATGATAGTGATACTCGCACTCATCATTTTACCCGTAATATTATCCGTCATGCTCGCTATGATGGAAATTTATAACAACCCACACGCATGGGGCTGATATTTAAACAGAAAGAGCGGCAAATCAAATGAAAGCATCAATTTACATATCAAGCGGTGATATAAAACTGCTCACATATTCAAGATCAGGCTCAGGCATTAGGGTAAAGGGATACTACACCCACCCTTTGCCTGATGAATCTGTCTTGGGTGGTGTAATCCTTGATGCAGGCTCTGTGACGGAAGGCATAAAAAGTTTAAAACGCAATCACCCCTCCGCTTTCAAAGACATCTCACTGGTACTGGACGGCAGCTATGTATACACAAAACAAATAAACGTACCCGGCAAACTTTCAGCAAAAATGTACCGAAGAATCATAAAAGACGAATTTTCCGACGTAGCATCGGATGCCGATAACCTCATCTGCGACTACATTATACAAAAATCCGACGACAACCAATCAAAAAACATTTTAGCCTTTGGCATTGAGATGGCAAACGTGCGGTCGTACACGGAAATCTTCTACTCCGCAGGTGTGGAGCTTCGCACCATACACTTTGGAATACGCGCCCTGCTCCGCTATGTAACACACCGAAAAGAACTTAAAAACGCATCATTTGTATTAAATGCGGTTGACGAAGAGCAAATGCTCTCCATAATTTTCCAAAATACCGTCAGTATGCTTCAGCAACGGACAAGACTCTTCCCCGACGCCACAGGTTCATCGGCACAGAGCATGATGGACGGGCTATCGGGAATCATTGCGTTCAATAGGTCGCAGAACTTTGGCGAAATCACCCACAGCTATTATCTGGGACGAAGCGGCTCTGAAATAAGCGCCGTATCAAGAATGGGTGACCACCCCGAAATACGTTTTAGCACCATGAACATTTACAGTAGCACGCCGGGAGCAGAGGCACTGCCGCCCGACGCATTTTTTGTATTCCTAAACGCACTGCTGCCCGACTCGGAACGCGATCTGTTCTACAACATAAAAATGCAGGAAAAAGCAAAAAGACAGGAGCGCCCAAAAAACTTCTACATACCCATAGCGGCGTTTATCCTACTGCTGCTCGGCGCGGCGGTAGCGGCACTGCTATTTTTGACAAACCAAATTGAGGAAGAAATCACCGAGCTCCAAAACTTCCTTAACGCACCGGCAACCATCGAGGCGAGAGACGAAGTTGGAATGCTGAGAGTCGAAACCGCACGGCTAAACTCACAGCGCATATCAACAGAAGCTCATATAAACCACACGGCGGCCTTGCCGCAAGTCTCAAGAGAGATTATAACCGTCCTCGAACACGTCGGCAGACCCAATGTCAGGATTCTGGGACTAAGCTTTAATTCGGCAAACGGCATTATGAGTGTGTCCGCCTCAGGTCCATCCATGCACGATGCCTCAAACTATGTCGAGCGGCTGCGGCGCGAAAGCATAATTGCCGAAGTATATCACACCGGCTACAGAATTGCGGCAGACGGTGAGTTCGTTTTCACTATTGATGTTATAAAAAATAATTGGAGAGGTGGGGTCGCTGTCAATGATTAAAAAGTTGAGCAAAAGAGAAAAAATACTGCTGTTCTCAGCAATATTGCTATTAGTTTCATATGTCACCATACAGTTCGTCATTTTTCCGATGTTTGAGCGCTACACACAGGCACAAGTCACTTTACAGCTCCTTAGCGACGAACGCGCTATCGCTGAGGCAGAGATAACAAATCTACCGATTTACAGAAGCGAAAACGCTTTTGCGCTCGAACGCCTTGACGAAATAACCTCAGCCTTTCCCGTTCTGGTGCCCAACGAGGACATAGACATGCTCATGACAAGCCTGGTTTTAAGGCATAACCACAGCCCCACACTCCTGAACATAACAAGACAGCAACCACCACAAGGGGCAGAAGAAGGCGAGCCGCATCTATTCACCTTTGTGACTGTAAACATGAATCTGATAGGCAGTCTGGATTCGCTGTACAGCCTGGTACATGAAGTCGAGGGCCTCAACTTCATGCGAATCACAAACCTAAGCCACTCAGCTATGGCAGGAGCCCCCCAATACAGCACAAATTCGATTACGTTTGAACTTAAATACATTATTGCGTAAGTAGTTTGTTATTACCCAAGCATCAAGGGCAATACGGTATACGTGCGGTATATCTCAGCTGTGGCACCGCCCGGTCCACCGGACGGAAAAATTGTAACCTCAACTTGAAAAGCCGGAGACTGATTGACATTAACTTCAAAAACCTCAAATGAAATCTGCTTGCCGCCGTAAAATTCTCCGGGGAAAACCAAATTCCCATTACGGAGCAAATGTCCATCATCATTGACGGAAAAAGTGATCTCTTCCAGAGCAGAAGTAAACACCAAACTACCATCACCGGAATTATCAAAGTCAATAGAATCTTCTGAAACCGCACCGGATAACTGACTGATAATTGTATTACCCACACTGTCGAGTATAGTATTATACTCGGCTAAACTGTTTGCCCTGGAATATGCCAGCATCATAGGAGAAATTACCATAATGACAGTGCTTGCCAAAATGGCAAACATCAGCCCCGCAACAAGAATCTCCATAAGCGACAATCCCTTGTCGGACTTCAAAGCACTAATCACTTCACACCTCCTTAAAGTACAAATAAAAGGACAACCAAACCACTAATCGGCAGGACGAAAAACTAAAAACCCATCAGCATCCGAATACTCAACATCATGACTTGAAACTCTGGAGACAGGAACACCGGTGGCATAACAATTAAAAGAAAAATAAATAACCCCATCAGATGGCAAATCATCAGAAACCATCAAATCATTGACCATATCCTGCGCCACTGTTGCCCTATTAATCGCATCACCTGTTATCACTAAGGAAAACCTGATGATGGTCACGGCAGTCGTCAAAAGTATCCCAAAAATCAAAATGCTGACAACAACCTCCATCATGGACACACCCTTTTCCGACCTGAGAGGAGCTGCAAGCCCACACAAAAAACGACGCACCTGCAAACAGCATGTCTGCAAACAATCAGACCCACTAAAGATTCCCGAAGATGATATTAACCGCTTAAACATTATCTTATATGCTCCCTCTATATATTTTCTCCGCTTTATCAAATCAACCACCAAACTCAGCGGCAATAACCTCAAAACTCAACAGCTCCCACGAGCCATACTCGCTCTCATGAAAATCCATCTCATAGCCAAGCGTCGGGTCGGTCATAGGGTCGGCACTCAGTGCATCGGCATGGTCGGCATAGTCTGACAGCACTCCGCCCCGATACTCAAAAATCGCCTGTGTCGTGATAAGCCTGTCCGTGCTCAAACCAATAACCGTCTCTATCTCGACAGTCACAACCATTCTCGCGCTGATTCGCGCAGTCCTTGGAACACGCGCAATACCCAGCTCAGGAATATCGCCAACAGGATCTGTAATCCTCACATCAATAAACGGAAACTCCAGCGTAACAGCCACATCACCCATATCCACACCGGGTATATCGACACCAAGCTCAATCTCACCCAAAGGCGCATTCTCTTCATGTGCATCAAAAACAGCCCAAACAAGCTGATAAGCCAGAGACTCTTCAAAACCCGCATCGGCAGGGGTCACATTCAAGCTATGCTTGATGTTTCTGTTAATCGAATCGCTGAGCAGCATGGCGGCATTAAACCTCTCCTGCCTGATGTTTATACCGATATTTCCCGTTGCGGCAGCCATGACAGAAGTGCCCACGAGAAGAATCATCATCAGCACACCAAGCACAAAAAGAAGCGAAGCACCCGAGCGGCTCCTCAGCACCGAAACTATTTTGAAACCAACACGCACAACTATCACCTCCATCGCCTGCGTCCATCATGGGCATTTATATTTTTAAGGCACTCCGTTACCATTGCCGGGCGGAGTCCCGTCGCCATTATTAGCGGATACCCCATTGCCATTGCCGTTGCCATTCGGCGGCACTCCGTTGTCGTCGTCCGGTATCGCTCCGCCCCCGTTATCCGGAGGTGTTGTTCCATCGTCATCGTCACCATTTAAATCAAAACCATTTACATAATCAGAAATTCCTGCCGCTCCGCCGGCTATATTATCTACAGTCACGGTTATTCGTACACGCGGAGAGTCGAGAACAAACACATTACCACCCGCTCTTGTTGCTGTCAACATGATTTGGTAATAGAATATGTGGACGCCTCCCCCATCTGTCAGCGGTGTAAATACAACAAAATTGCCTCCGACCAAAACTGCGCTGAAGTAATCTGTCACGAGTTCATAGAACCCGTCGATATTTGTCGTCGTGACAGAAATGCCGTTTTCATCGCTCAAAACCACTATCGGCGTGACCTCGTAGCCGCCATCATACAGTGTTTCCGAAGATGCATATCGCGTTATGTCCAGTATATGCGGCGGTACCGTAAAGGCATCAGGCAGTATCCTCACCCTTATGCCCACGACAGGGTTTTCAAATGACAACAAGATAGGCAACAAGTTGTCACCTTGTCCGTATAAAAAGAGGTAATTAGATGTTGTGTGAACAAACGAAACACCGTACCCTATGCCAGTGTATATGAGGTTATAGCTAAAGTCAATACCCCTCACAATACTGTCGAGATTGACATTCGGTATAATCAGGCGATAAGCGCCGCCTTCACTATGCACAGTAAAGTGAACACCCTCTACCAACGGCTCAAAAATACCACCATTCACGCTTCGCATCACCGACGTCCTGTCAATCTCAAACCCGCGCGGCATCAGTTCATTTATCTGACCGGAGGTATATACAGTTTCTGCCGCACCCAACACATTTTCAACTCTCAAATTCACCGCAAACGGAGCACCTGCGCCAACTGTCGCTCCGGTTGAGGGAGAGACAGGCGGGGTGGTAATAGTCTTTGATAACCTGATAGGAGCTATGTCTACTCGAATAGGCGGTGAAGCATTTCTGAGCACAACACCTGCATGTCCGAAGCGACCAAAGTCCTCGCGGTACTCCACCACGACCTGATTTCTGAAAAAGTACCATAACGTGGACGTATTTATATCAGCGAATAAAGTTTCTCGGACGTTGATTCTAAAAGATATTCTGAGTATCTCTTCCGGGTCAGGCAGTTCACCCGCTCCCAGCACAGCGCCCGGTTCCAATCTAAAGCTCGCAGGCAGAGTAACCCTGAGTTCTCCGTCTATATCCAAGTCTGCGGTCACGCCCAGCGGAGTGGGGTCTGTTCCCATTGTGACCGCCACACTGCCCGGTACGATATATATATACTCTCCAAATGGTGCTATTTGATTTACTATCTCTACATTGGTTGCGGCGATTTCGCCCCAGTTACGCACATATGTCACCACTTCGAGTTGACTGCCCGGTTGCACAAAGCTGATATCATTGCCGCTCAAGTCCCTGATGTAACTATCCACCGACAAGAAAGCCGGAGCGTTGAACGACACACCGCTGAGGAAGTTGCCCACTTGTGGAGCTGCTGTTTGCGATTGGAACGCAAACTCTGTGCGATTTTGCCCCTCAGGCACCTGATATGCACCGTAGAAACGCTTCCACCCAAACTCCACCGTCCAATAACCTATGACATTTGTTCTCGCATACGCCAGCCATTCTGCCGCTCCGCTGTTGAAAACATCTCTTGTTATTCCGTGAAGTGGTATGTTAGTGTCGCTGATAGCCCCTATGGAAAGCTCTCGCGTTGACCAAAACGTTATACCAACTCCGTTTCTCACCTGTGGTGGCGGCGGTGGCAGAGACGCCATAGGATTAGTGGGATTAGGGGCATCAACATCGCTCAAAGTATTCCCAATCCACACATCATACAGGAAAATAGGTGTAGAACCCTCTCCGGTATGATTGTGCGGGATGTTTTGAACCACTATTTGATTATTGAAAAGCTGCAGATAACCTATACCCCTGTGTAAGCTCAAATCAAACGGGGCTCCTTCGCCACCCACTGCTGCTTGGTTTGATGGTCCGTATGCGACAGTATTCCACGCACGAGGATTCCATCCTGTCGAATTTATGCGTGTACCTCGGGCGGCAAGACCAATTTGATAGAAAATAGTACCGGGTATACTCGGACTATTTCGGTTTTGGCGCGGAGATATAGCCGGGCGAACCAGTATCATTACATTGTCACGCTCATAAAGCTGCTCGCAATTCACTACAATAGGAGGCATTTCCGGTGTCAATCCGCTGAGGAAGAAATCAAGTCTATCATCCGCTATGTCAGCACCGGCAGACGGCCTTGAGGTATGGAAAAAGGAGTAGTAGAACTGCTGACCCGGTGTCGTCTCGGCTTCCTGATACAGAGTACCTTGGATACTGGCATTCAACTCCGCGTATCTGAATGACGATGTGATAACATTAGGAGGTTGATCCCAATATCCAATATGGTTGCTAAATGCCATTTGACCTACGAAACCAACATTTTGGTTTACAGGGGCCAATAGCTCTATCAAACGCCACCTGGGTGACGGGTTTCCTTGATTTCCGCCATAGTCTCCGTCATCGAAATAACTGCAGTACACCGGACGAGTATTCCAACCTGTCACAAAGTCCATATCAATGTACATCGCTATGTTATTAGGCTGAAATAGGTGATTAATACGAAAATCAGGAGCCAACTCGCTAAAATCACCATTGTCAAATCTCGGCGCGCGCGCTCTGCCGCTGGGTGAATACGCCGTCACCCAGTCGTCCCTGTCAACTTGACCGGGTACATAGAGGACTGACTCCGGCCACCTTGTTGGTGCTCGCATATTCGTGATTATGGGGTATACATAACCCGTCGTCGGCTGGCTCCATACCTCATAGCTAAACTCACCATATCTTTGCAACCACAAAAGGCCCATATCAAGGTGTCTTTGGTGTGCTGCTTCCATACCATCCGCGGGTGTTGGAAGTCCCATACCTCCACCGTAAAGGCGTACAATAGGAGCTCCGCTCAGTAGATTGTAGGGCTCAAAAGTCCAGTTTTGCCCCTCATCAAGCGAATACCTGTCACCCGTAAGGAAGAAATTTGTCGCCAACCCTATCTGCGTCAATGTCGGATTGCCGCCTCCAACAATCGGGAAAATCGTCGTCACCGGATTGCCGCCCTCAAATCCGGCGGAGTACGGAGCCGGTGCAATATACAAAGTGCGGGTGACAACGCCGCTATTGTACCCGACTATGCCACCGACAAAGCCGCCGTCGGCACTTGAAATCGGAACATAATCAGGACTCGCAACAGAGAGGAAGAAAACATCCCTAATCTCGCCATCATTCATGTTTGCACCGACAAAACCACCCAAGCGCACGCCGTCACCACCCACATGAGCAGTTGAGTACTGAACGCTTGACAGCTCAATTATGCCCCTGTTTTCGCCTGCGATGCCGCCTGCTGCCTGCCCTGCCGCGCTACCTGTCATCGCAGAGTCCGCAAGTATCAGGTTTCGTATAGTACCGTTGTTTATCGAAAACAGACCGTTTGGTATAGCGGCACTTGCGGTAAGCTCGACTCGGCTGATTTTGTAGTTATGACCGTGGAATATGCCGTTAAACTGCCTTCTGACAACGGCGTTGTAGGGATATTGATACACAGGAGAAGTGCCGTCTCCCAAGTCCCCACCTGTCACAGCACTAAAGCCTCTGTCATCATAAAAGTTGATGTCACGGTTTTGACCGAAAGTGAGCGCAGTATTTCCCGGTGCGGTGTTTACCTTGTCTATGTTTTGCAATTGCCAAGGTGTGCGGATATAGTACTCTCTCACATTATTCGGATTTATGGTGTAATTGAATATTGCCCCGGCAAAGAGTGGGTGCATAAGCCCTTCTATAAACTCTGTATCAGCAGAATCTCGATGGTTGTTGATTGCATATAGTGTGTTGGATGTAGATAAGAATCTGAGTGGGACATGAGTGGTGTTTAAGTCATTACCCAGACGATCTTCCAGTTCGCCCAAATCAAGCTTGGAAAACCACACATAGTATTCGTCTGTGTCAAACAGCATATTATTCGGATCTGCCTGTGTAAATGTAATGGGTCCGGTTCCCATGCGATCGGCTTCGTCCCAGTTTTCGTCTGCCGGGATGGTGCCCGGGCGCACAAACATTCCCAAATTCGTCGGACCGCCGGGGATATAATAATCCATCACCGCAATAATCATATACCCTGCTTCATGTACCGGTGCATCATCTCTAAGATGAAGTGCACCTGCGTTCGGCACAAGTATTTGCGTACTTGGGTAAAATCTGTACTCGCCATTATCATACCGCTCAAAGTACACCACGACAATATCTCCGTGATGCATCTCATCAATATCCTCCCAGCCCCACTGCTGCAATATCCCGTATGAAACATCCTCCTGTATGTCAGCAAACGGCATATTGTTTGATATCATCGGATATGGGTAGTGCGTATACAGGTTATTGCCGGGTACATACGTAGAGCCCGATGTAAAGCCATCACCGCCCAAGAATCCACCACCAAACACCCCTCGAAGATATTCTTTGGTAACAGACCTACCATGACCCAGCACTCCGTTTGCGATAAAATATGAGCGCTCAATTTCTCCGTCGCCGGTGTTGTGTCCCGCAATTCCGCCTGAACTGCTACCCACATACAACGCTACATAATTTGTAGCGTAGGTGCGGTCTATAGAGCCGTCATTAAACCCTGCAATGCCTCCTAAATAAGCATTTTCATCTGCCGCAAGCTGCGTAAATATCGGGTTGATAGAGAGCAAATACGGCTCCGTTAGGCTTACATTTTCTACATTGACTCTTGCGTTATTGAACGATGTATGTATCTCTCCATAGTTTCTGCCGACAAGCCCACCTATGGTACCGCCGCTTGCCACAACCGCCCCTCTGCCCGTGTTTGTATTGGTTAAGCTCGCACCGGCATTATCCTGAGCATGAGTGTTGAAAAATCCCGCATTAAACGAGTATGACAATACACCGCCATAGCTTATATACCCAACAATGCCGCCTGTATTACCGACTCCGCCTGTAATGCTTGAAAAGCTGTTGCTTCGGCTGATTCTGCCAACGCCGCCCTGTCCTCCTGCACCTATCTGCTCCATGCCACTGAGCCTTCCTGCTATCGCTCCTACGTTGTATGCATATGGTGCGTATATTTCCGCATTGAACAGAGAAACACCAACAACCGAAGCGTCGACAGCAGAACCGTAGTAATAAATGCCCCTGACTTCGGTAAACAGCCCCACATACGTTATGGTGGGCTCACCGCCGGTGTCTATGCGGAGATTTTCAATCCGCCACTGTGAGTTATTGCCGCGCACCGCACTATACGTCCCCATAAACGGAAGAGGCGCAGCGCCCAAACGCAGTCCGATAGGCATGAAATTATAGTCTGTTGTGCCGCCGGCAGCAAGCGTGCTCACGTCAATATGTGCCGTCTGTAGATAGTTATACATCGGGAAGTGGCGTATGTTGTTCAGATGCCTGACAGATGTCACCTCAAACATGCCATTCGGAAGCTCCGCGGCAAAATGCGTGTTGGCTGCATAAAACGAGTTAATGGCAGGAGCATTGTCCATCGTCAAGCGTGCCCGCACATTTAATGGTGCAGTTATAGGGGCAGGGGAAATGCCTGCACCGCCGCCGATTCCATATCTCTCACGGATATTGTGTGGTTGGGTAAAAATATCACCCTCAATATAATCCAAAATCCAAATATAGCGGTTAAACATTCCCGCGACGTTGATTCCAAAATGATTTACTTCTATTACAGTTACATAATCACGATACAGAGCGTGGGTATTAAAAGTCAAGCTGTGGGTCAATGCAGCTCCAAAGGAAGATTGCATTGCAGAATAAGGGTTGGGGATGGTGATTAAATCTGCACCCGTATTTTCGCAGAATAGCTCAAACCCTCTGGCTCCTGCCGGTCCAAGCGGACTCAGCAGCAAAAATTCGGCAAAGAGGATATTTACCCTCCTGTCGGGGAGTGCAGGTATGCCGATGTTTAACCCCGGCTCCGCACCATAGGAGTCAAAAAAGCTCATCCCGTCAAAAATCCGGACAATCTCGTCAATAGGCAGCGGCGGAAGAACCCCTGTATGCGTTACGCCAAAGTAACCCTGCCTGCGTAAAGAGGCATAGGCATAACCGTCGTCGCCCATCCCCCTTGTGCCGATTACGTTGTCGTTGCCCCCGCCGTCATCGTAGACAAAATGTCGGTTATTAACTTGATTGCCCGGCAAGAACCAAAACGTGTCGAGGTCGCCGTAGAAAATGGACAAAACAACACCCGTCCTAATGTTAAACTCCATCAAGATGGCGTCGTCCAGTATGCTCTTGTCGATTATCACTTCATCGAGCAAGTCGAAAAACTTATCCACAGGCGTATCATCGGCAGCACTGCCGCTGTTTCTCACAAAACCCGCAGGCTTGCTGATAAAAAATACATAGTCTGAATTTTCATCATCGTCATCGGGGAAATTATTTCCCAACCTCGCGGAAACCTGTCCAAAATACAGATTATCAGGGTCATCGGGTATCAGTGTATAGTACACTTCACCACTTGCCCTGATAAGATTGCCTGTAGTTGCATCCCTCATATAAAATTCGTCGGTCAGGACGGCACGTAAATTCCCCTCCGCAATCGCCCGCGTAAGCTGCCCCTGCATGGTTACATAGAGAGTTCTGGCGATATTCGTCCGATTGACCTGCTGCCCATGGCGAATCACACCAATCATAGCCGGAATAGCAGCTGCAGCGAAAACAGAAACTATAACCAGAACTACAATCAGCTCGTTGAGTGTGAGACCGAAATTTTTATAAAATCCGGGCTTTCTTCTTTTCAAAACATACAACTGTAAACTAGCTCCTCCGCAAAAGCTTCTTACGATAAGTGGAGACAAGTGGACATAAGTCGAAATTAATTCAACATATTGTACCATATATTGTGTGTTTTGTCAAGGTTTGCAGCATATAATGTGCCTATAATGTGTGGCATTACGTGCCGCCATTTGAAGGCGCTCCGTTACCATTGCCGGGCGGCATCCCATTACCATTATTCGGCGGAACTCCATTGCCGTTCGATGGAACTCCATTGCCGTTCCCGTTGCCATTTCCGTTGCTATTGCCATTCGGCGGCAGTCCATTGTCGTCGTCCGGTATAGCTCCGTTCCCGCCATTCTGAGGCGTCGCATCGTCGTCGCCATTAACATCAAAACCATTTACATAATCTATAATATCCGCCGCTCCGGCTATGCAGGCGCAAGCATCTCCGATTCTGCACGCGCAATCTGCATCACAATCGCAATCAACGCATTCACATGCTAAAACAACATTCACCGTAACCGTTTGTATAGCTGAATCTAAGTTAAATGACTCAGGGTCGCCACCATCAAGCCTCGGTCTAAAAAGTATGTCAAAATTAAACACAAATGTTCGGCTTTCGCTCACAAGCGGTGTAAATTCCAAGCTCACACCCGGACCGCTTCCCGGTGCAGCTCCATGTTGCACCAGTCTGGCCCTAAAGTAGCCGGTCTCTATCTGAAAAGCACCTTCAACTATCGACGCTGTAGCACCCGTCGTAGCTTCACCAAGCAGCCTTATCATGTCATACGCTATTGGCGCAACATAACCACCATCTGCCAATCTGGCGACAAGAGTATCACCTAAAATATCCAGTACCGCAGTCCTTCCAACACCTACAGCCAATTCCGGCTCTTGTTCAAATAGAACCGTGTAGCTGCTTGATTGCGGTCTTGGGCGTATACCAACCACACGTTGCGGGAAGCTTAGCATGACATTTATAGGCTCATCAAATCCAATCATATCCAGATCTCTGTATAGATACCTATATTCAGCTGTTATTCCTACAAATGACACTCCATGCGCTCTGATCGGTTCTCTCAAGCTCAGCCTTACATTGACATTCCTTTCGCGTATAACACCCAAATTCACCCCTCTTGCCGAAATCCGCGTAGTACCGTCCAGAGGATCGCGCACAAATACTATATTGAGCAGTGGGTTGTTTTCGCGCGTCCAGTTTTCATCAACCACAAAATGACTCGGCACAATCATGTTCACCATACCGGTTGTCGCTATGCCGCCGCCGGGTGCGGTATTCTCCACAAGGAGAGTTACATCAAACGGCCCGTCGATGAGCGGGTCATCATCAGTACCGGTGTGACCCACTGTGCTTACAGTTTTGTGAAGTTCTATTGGGTCTATAAAGACCTGCATAGGAACGGAAGCATTGTAGTTTATTATCTGGCGAAATGCATAGAGATGGTGGTTTGGTGAATATGCTCCGCCTCTGAAGTCTCTCGAATCTTCTCTAAACTGAACGACCGATTGATTCCAAAAATGATAAAGAAATGTCGGCACATCAGTGTCTACATTATCTTGGTCAAGCACTGTACGTAACACATCAATCCCAAATCGTATGATTAAATTATCATCTTGCTGAACTCTCACAGCCGGCGGAAGAGTTATTGTCACTGTGTAATTATTGCCTGTTGTCGGTGCCTGAATACTCAGTCCTGTCAGCGCAACATCATTTAAGGTCGCCGATACAGTGCCCGGACGAAAACCAATGTAGCTGTTAAAAGGATAGAGCTGATTTGTTATGACAATATTGTCGGCAGGTATTTCTCCCACATTGCTGACGCGCACGTCCACAGTCAGTTCATCACCCGGCTGAACAAATAGTGGATTTGTTGAGTTATCGAATTCATCGCGGATAAACTGGTCAACCGATATAAATGCGGGTGCTCTGAACGAAACACCACTGAGGAAGTTACCTGACGTCGGTGTAGGTGTTTGAGATTGGAATGCAAATTCTGTCCTTGTCTGACCCATGGGCACCTCATAGAATCCATAGAAGTGCTTCCATCCAAACTCGACTCCCCAGAAACCAATTATATTATTTCTGGCAGCACTTAGCCACGCTGCCGTGCCGGTTTGAAATGCGCTTAAAGATATGCCCGCCGTGGGTATAACGCCCGGAACCGCATGGTTGACCGTTGACCAAAATGTTATGCCAAACCCATTTCGAGTGGCGCCTGTTGTGTCACCTACCCAGACATCGAAAAGATATACATTACCCAGCTGCGGTTGAGTGACCCACGCACCGTTTGGATGCAGAGAACTTTGGGGCTGCCAGTATGTCTGACCGCTATGGAAGCTCATATCATACAGACCATATGCGACAGTATTCCTTGCTATTGGATTCCATGCCGTAGCATTCCACGCACCGGTTACCGATATAGCGGCTGTTGTGACTGTTCTTGGTGAGCGTGCAGGACGGATAAATGTCAGTATTGCGTCGCGGGCAGCCAGTTCCGGTGCGTTGCTGACAAACTCCGAGACACCATCCGGAATGCCTGAGAGGTAAAAATACAGCATCTCGCTTGCGGTTGTCGTCCCGGCTCCGTCCAGTCTTGATGTATGGAAAAAAGAGTAATAGTATCCGGCTCCGGGGCTTGTTGGAGATATTTGGTATAGTGTTCCCGGAACTTCCGCATTTAGTTCTGCATATCTGTGCGGGGAGATAAAAACATTGGGAGGCACATTAAACCCACCTCTATGATTGGAATAGGCATAATCATGGAGCATATCAGCCGTACCTGTTCCGGAGTTTCTTGGGTCTTGCAGTTCTATCATTTGCCATAGCGGAGTTCCGGTGCCGGAGTGAGTTCCCGCAAACCCTGCCGCTGTGACCGGACGGGTATTCCAACCCGGAACGCCTTGCTGATGAACAAATATACGCCTTGTACCCGGGCTGCCCACAGCCTCACCCGTGATTACATAACCGCCGTAAGTTGTTCCCGGCGAGAAGTTTCTGTCGGTAAAATGACCATTGATAAACTCTAGCGGAGTCGGTCGCTCAATAGTTGGTGTATGCTCCGCCCAGTCATTTCTTGACACTTGATCGGGTCTTGGGGGACTGTCTGTTATTGACCACATTCGCGGTATGCCTAAGTCAATCAGGTATGGATAGGGATATCCAACGGAGGATTGCCTCCATATATCTGCATCCAGCTCCAAGTAGTAAACAAACTCCAACCAATCCATATTTATGAAATCAGAACGATTTCCACTGCCTCCGCCATGGATTCGGGCAGTACGGTCAATTCTGAAATTATAGTTTTGCTCAATCCAAGCGGCACCGGCACCGACATGAACAGGTGTTCGATATCTGTGCCCACGCAGGAAGAACGTGGTCTCAAACGGCATATACCCCCATTCGATAATTATCTCGTCATTTATAACCTCTTCCTCAACCAGCACTTCACGGAGCGTCCTCTCGGCGCGGGTTCCTTCTCCGACTATCGGCCGAAACACTGTAATATTTTGAGTTGTCTCATCAACCTGCTCAGAACTTGGGTAGCTCGGCGCAGGTGCATAGTAGAATGCCCGTGTCACACCGCCGCCGAGATCTTCAGCGCCATAGAACGCAGAAATGGCATTATTGCGGCCAACTATCCCGCCAATACTTATATTGCCACTCACCGGCACCTCTGTTATGTGGTTTGTGGATAAGAAATACACATCTTCAATTCTGCCGCCGGTTGCATTTAATCCCGCAACACCTCCAACATTCTCAACACCGGACACAGTGGAATACTCAACAGCCAATTGCCGTATATTACCATGGTTTGACCCAACGGCGCCGCCCACATTAAGCGTGCCGGTAATGCTTGAACCGTCAATTCTGCACGATTCAATGATTCCATTATTTATTCCGGCGATACCGCCGCCGGGTTGACCGCCTGCATCACCTGTCATATCAAGATTCACGAGTATCAGGTTCCGTATAGTCCCGTTATTTATTGAAAACAGACCATTTGGCATTTCGGCGTTAACAGTGAGGCTGACGGAGCTGATTGTATTGCCTTGCCCGTCGAATATGCCGTCAAACTGCCTTCTGACAACGGCATTTGCGGGATATGGAGACACCGGAGAAGTGCCGTCTCCCGAATCCCCATTTGTCTCAGCACTAAAGCCTCTGTCGGCATAAAAGTCGATGTTCCGCGTTTGCCTAAACGCAAGAGCCGGCCTGCCCGCCTCTCCGCCGCCATTGATGCCTCCATCAGGGAACTGCCAGCCTCTGCCTACCAAGTACGCTTCAACCGCCGGGTCAAGTACCCCTGTCCCGGGGAGTGCGGGGGTTACTCTTATATTTACGGTGCTTGGTGTGACTATAAATTCGTTGGAGCTATAAAACAGCCCATTGAACTCAACGACACCCGGTAGGTTAACTTCAAGATCTGTGGTAAAGAAAACTCCACTCATTATTGGGCTTCCGGTAAAGGTCAAATTAATTGCCCCCCAACCAAACGAATAGAACTGCGGCAAAGTGTTGACATTCCATCCCGAAACATTTATAGTTCCCGATATATCGCCTCTTGCGTAGAATAATGCATCTAAAACCACTCCTGTAGATACAGTATCAGGCGCAAAAATAATCATCTGACTTGAAGCTATGTTAGCATTTCTCAAAACGCTATTATTAGCTAAATGGATATTTATTGTGTTAACCGAGTAGATATTTGTCCGCAAACCTGATGTAACTCCGGTGCTGAATGGATTTCCGGGAGCGCCAAGTGATAAACTGTCCGCCATCCAATCGTTAGAGTTATAGATGTTCACTCCGGTAAAATCACCTACCAGTGTTACAGTTCCGCTGCCTGCAGATATAAAGATGCAGCCAACTTGTGAGAATGAACCGCTAGGTGTACCACCTGTAACGGTAACATTCCCTGAACCGTCAGCACTTATAATTGTTGCACCTGCGGGTGTTACAGTCAGGCGAGTTCCCAATTGGGAATTTATACGAATTGAGTCAATCCGTGTTTCCGGAACACTTGGAATATCCCTTGCCACAGGAACTCCCAGAAAAGTTCCAATTGCCCAAGTATGTGGATTTCCTATAACCCCTGTATCATTATAAGTTTCGCTCACACTAGGCGGTATTGCAACTCCACCGCCCGGTGTGGGTGGAATCCATGTCGCTTCCGTGCCTGTGTTTACACGGTCAATATTTTGCATCTGCCACGGTGTGCGAATCTCATATTCATAGATAGTATTTAAGTTTCTGTCATAGCTGAATATTGCTGAGGCAAATAGCGGGTGCATAAGCCCTTCTATAAACTCCGCATCTTCATAGGTCTCATCGTTGATTTCTTCAAGAGTGTTGGCTGTGGATAAGAATCTGAGTGGAATATGGGCATTATTGATGTTTGTACCCAGACGATTTTCCAGTTCACCCAAATCAAGCTTAGAGACCCAAACATAGTAGTCGTCTGCGTCAAAAGCCATATTCGCAGTTGCCGGAGTAAACTCAATAGGCTCTACGAGGTCACCGAGTGCCCAAGGTACGGCATTTGCGATGTTGCCCGGGCGCACAAACAACTGCAAATTCGAAGGACCTGCCGATACAAACTCATCCATTGTCACGACGACCATATACCCCGCTTGAACGACATGCGCATTATTCCTAAGCGGCGCAAGCGCACCGCCGCCCGGCAAATGTATAGGTGGCCAAAAACCGTATGAGCCATTCTCATATACCTCAAAGTACACCATAACAACAGTTCCGATGTGTACTTCATCTATATCCTCCCAACCCCACTGCTGCGATAAAATTCCGGCTGAAAAATCCGCTTGTATGTAGTCAAACGGCATATTATTCGGCAAAATCGGATATGGATAATGCGTATACAGGTTATTACCGTGCATATGCATATGCACTGAACTAAAGCCGCTTCCAAAATCTACATCCCAAAGATATTCTTTAGTGACAGCGCCAAGACCGAACGCTCCGTTGGCGATAAAATATGAATCTGTGATGTCTCCGCTATTAAGTCCTGCTATCCCACCGGAACTTCCGCCTGCATACTGCGCCACGTAATTTGTGGCATAACTACGCTCTATGATACCGTTGTTATGCCCTGCAATGCCCCCTAAATACAAAGAGACATTTTCTACAACGGGAGTAAATACCGGGCTATATGAGAGCAAATAGGGTTCATACGTCAGGTCAACATCGTATATATTCACCCTTGCATTATTGTAGCTCATGCGAATCACACCGTCGTTTCTGCCGACAAGACCACCGATGTTTGCATGACCGGCTATCGGTGAAGTACCCGCCGCAAGACCACCGATGACCGAACCTACACCGTTTTCGGTTCGTGTTGACTGGTCGATAGGCATATCGGGTCTGGGGTGCGTATTGAAAAATCCGGCATTAAACGAATACGAAAGCTCGCCACGGTTGTCAATGCGTCCGACAAGACCGCCTGTGTTACCCACTGTACCACCAAGCACGTTGGAAAAGCTGTTACTGCGGCTAATTCTACCGTAGCCATGCACGCCACCTACCGGTCCGCCGCCGCCTAAAACTCCCGCAATTGCCCCTACATTGCCCGCGTTTGGCGCGTGTATTCTCGCATTGAACAAGGAAATTCCGACAACGCCGGCATTGACAGCCGTACCCCCGTCAACAGTACCTCTGATTTCAGTAAACAGACCCACATTTCCGAAAGCCGCGGAATCAACATGAATGCGGAGATTCTCAATCCGCCACTGCGAATATGCACCACGCACGGCACTGTATGTACCGGTGAACGAAACCTGTGGCCCCATACCACCTGCGCCGCTCAATCCTATGGGCATAAAATTCCAAGTAGGTTCTCCGCCACCGAGAGGGGTAACCGCAAGAGTGCTCACATCAATATGCGCCGTCTGTAGATAGTTGTACGCCGGGAAATAGCGTATGTTGTTTAAGTGCCTGACAGATGTCACCTCAAACATGCCATTTGGAAGCTCTGCGGCAAAATGCGTGTTGGCTACATAAAACGAGTTAATAGCCGGAGCATTGTCCATCGTCAAACGCGCACGCACATTCAAAGGCTCACTTATCTCATTACCATATCTCGTGTGGATATTGTGAGGCTGAGCGAAAAGATCGCCTTCAATATAGTCCAAAATCCAAATATAGCGGTGAAATGATCCCGCAACATTGATGCCAAACTGATTTACTTCTATTTCAGCGTCATAGTCATAATACAGTGCGTGAGTATCAACAGCTAAGCTGTGGGTTAATGCGGCGTCAAAGTCATTTTGCATGTCATAGTAAGGGTCGAGGATGGTGATTAAATCTGCACCCGTATCTTCACAGAACAGCTCAAATCCTCTGGCTCCTGCCGAGTCAAGCTGTCTCAATAGCAAAAATTCGGCAAAGAGGACATTCACCCTCCTGTCGGGGACTGAAGATGTGCCGACATTTAACCCCGGCTCCGCACCATAGGAGTCAAAAAAACTCATCCCGTCAAAAATCCGGACAATCTCGTCAATAGGCAGCGGCGGAAGAACCCCTGTATGCGTTACGCCAAAGTAACCCTGCCTGCGTAAAGAGGCATAGGCATAACCGTCGTCGCCCATCCCTCTTGCGCCGATTACATTGTCATTGCCTCCGCCGTCATCGTAGACAAAATGTCGGTTATTAACTTGATTGCCCGGCAAGAACCAAAACGTGTCGAGGTCGCCGTAGAAAATGGACAAAACAACACCCGTCCTAATGTTAAACTCCATCAAGATGGCGTCGTCCAGTATGCTCTTGTCGATTATCACTTCATCGAGCAAGTCAAAAAACTTATCCACAGGCGTATCATCGGCAGCACTGCCGCTGTTTCTCACAAAACCCGCCGGCTTGCTGATAAAAAATACGTAGTCTGAATTTTCATCATCGTCATCGGGGAAATTAGCTCCCAACCTTGCGTAAACCTGTCCAAAATACAGATTGGCAGGGTCATCGTCTATAAGTGTATAGTACACTTCACCACTTGCCCTGATGAGGTTGCCTTCAGAGTCCCTCTCATAAAACCCATCGGTTAAGACGGTGCGTAAATTCCCCTCTGCAACTGCACGCGTAAGCTGCCCCTGCATGGCGACATATAGAGTTCTGGCGATATTCGTCCGGTTGTTCTGTTGCCCATGACGGATTGTACCAATCATAGCCGGAATAGCAACTGCAGCGAGAACAGAAACTATAACCAGAACTACAATCAGCTCGTTGAGCGTGAGACCGGAATTTTTACCAAACCAAGGCCCTTTTCTTTTCAAAACATACAACTGTACAATAGCTCCTCCACAAAAACACACAACGACGAGGCGAACTAAATCAAGTTATAGTACCACATATTGTGTGTTTTGTCAAGGTTTTGGGCACATTTGGTAGGGTCTGGCAACTGATATAGTTTCTGTTCACACATACCACGTCATTGCGGTCTCCGAGCCGCAATCCCATGAATAATGAGCATATCCGTGGGGGATTGCGGGTCAAGCCCGCAATGACGAGATCTTTAGTGCTGTTTTTGGGTGGGGGTTGGCAACTGATATAATTTAACTGCAAAAACAATACCAAGACCGTGTCGCTGCAAAAGCTTGAAGCGACAGGTCTTGGGTTGGATTATAAGGTTTTGGTACACCGAAGCCATTTAAGCCCGAACCGCATTGTTGCGGTCGGGGGTTCGCTAAACATGCACAATTTGAGCTTTCAAGTCTCCCAGTATATCTCTATCATTGAGTATTCCTCTTTGGACTAAAATGTCCTCCAAAATGGCTGACCAATGACAACCGGCAAAGATAGGATGCATGTAGTAATTCAATTCCTCTTCTTTGACATCAAACGCCATAATAACATCATCATCGAGTGGACAATTGCGCAACTCTCCACGCTCTGCATTTTTGCAAACCTCCAGAAAGTCTATTGATTTCCCTTGCGTCTGTGCAGCTTCAATACATTTTTCATAAAGATTTTGAATATCTTTCTCTTTCAGTTCCATAGTAGCCATGTGTTTTCCTCCCACCATATTTACTAGCTTTCTCTGATTAAATTAAATACAGGCTTCTAACTCCTTCTTTGAAATCCTTACTCGATTTATCCAACTGCCTAGAGATTTATCTATCTCATCCCAAAGTCTATCAAGGGCTTTAAAATGAACATCGTCTGCCGGTTCGGACAACTGATTTCGTATATCCTCAGGTTTCACTGCTTCGCTATTTTCTTGATTTTCTAAAAGCGTTGATAAAATCATTTGCCCGATGAACTTACGGGATTCACCGCGCACTATTCCAATCATTTCCTTAATGCAATCCTCTATGCCGTCAACTTCAGTATTAGTCCATCGCTTTTGATTTTTTATAAGCCAATAAATATATCGTGAGGTATCCAGATATATTTCTATCATTGAATCTTCTTCCATAAAGGTCTGTAAATCTATAAAATTAAACGAAGAAGCATTCGTATGGTTATGTATAACCGTCGTGCAAAACTTGCTATAACCGACACGTTTAGCATTTTCCTTCAGTTTTCCAAGAGCCTCCAGAATGTTTATTTTATGAAAGGGGTTATATGCTTCATCATCCCTCTTAGAAGCTCTCACACGCTCATATGCGCCTTTTTCAGTATCATAGATACATGCACGATTATAGTCATGTCCTTTGGCGAGGAAAACAACAGCAACCTCCTCATGGCCCACATCGGTGTACGCCTCTTTTATTGTTTCGTACATTTCCCTTGCATTCTTTAGCTTCTCTTTGTTGAAATCGGCAATGCCAAGCACCCGTCCCATATGTTTATGCTCACATCCTTACTTGCACACACTGACGCCAATTGTAACAGCAGTGCTACCTTCTGTCAACATAAAATAGATTCACGATGTCAAAACTTGCAGCATGAACAACAGACCATACAGTTGTTGTATTCATGTACAATTCTTTTGACATTCATATCTATTATATTATGCAACTGCTTTATGAACTCATAAATAATTTACTGTATTAATTTTATGAACGAATAGGCGAAGTAAACACCATTTCCTTGGAAACTCGCATTTCAACGCCAGCTTTATATCAATATAACAATAATACTACAATTGCTTACGGTTGACAATACCTAATTTTTCAACACCAGGTCCGGCTAGCAAGCTTGACCGAAAAACGCCTACAAATCATAATTATTCAAAATCTACACCAACCAAATGTGAAATCCCTGATTCTGATGCATTTATTTGACGTGTGTGTTATAATGCGTTCGTGGAATGTAAGCGTTATGTAGAAAGTTGAGTATAACATATGAAAAAAAGGATTTTATCCCTGATTGTTTTATTGACATTACTTATTAGTATGATTCCGGCACTATCGGCGTGTGACGGAGACACACCGTATCCGGATACCCCACATGATGATGCTGTGGTCGAGCCGCCTGACGACACGACCGAAAGTGTTATGCCGGAAGAGACTGCCGCCTATTTTGACACTACTATGACAGCATCCCGCATGGCTGATGAGATAGTAGCAGGCTGGAATCTCGGCAACACATTTGACGCCGTCAGCAGTGGTGATGATTCGCAAGGCTTTGCCTGGTTCGGCGGTGGCAGATATGAACACTCCTCTGTCCTTGAACTTGAGACGGCTTGGTTGCCAAATAACGGTGCAGATGTCACCACGCGTGAGTTTATTGATGCTATCTATGCTGCCGGATTCAACGCAGTAAGGATTCCGGTCTCGTGGCATAAAGTGACAGATGCGAGTATCTTTGGCAATCTGAGCCCAACATATAACATACGTGAGGATTGGATGGAGCGAGTTCTTGAGGTTGCCGGATGGGCAGCTGACAACAACATGTTTATTATTATTAACACGCACCACGAAAACCGGGTTTTCACACTGACAGACGAGACAATTGATGAGTCCATGCACTTTCTTGTGCAGGTATGGGAGCAAATTGCAAAAGCTTTCATAGACTTTAATGAAAGATTGGTTTTTGCGGGACTCAACGAACCACGCGGGATAGGTCCGGGAATGAATGAGTGGGGCGGAGGAATTGAAGAAACACGTTTAAACCTAAACAGACTTAACCAAGCATTTGTAGACACCGTCCGAGCAAGCGGCGGAAACAATGCCTACAGGGTTCTGCTTGTGCCGACACACGCCGCAGGTTCAAACCCTCAGTCGCTTGCAGGATTTGAAGTTCCAAACGACCCCGGACCAGCAGAAGACAGGATTGCTATGGCTGTTCATACATACTCACCGTTTGATTGGGCACACGACGGCAGGGGCAGCTACCCCGGACCGGATCAAATCTACGAAGATATCGGGCGTGTACTTGCCAGAGCCGAAGAACTTGGCGTTCAAGCGATGTTGACAGAATGGGGTTCTATAAACACAACCACACACGTAGAAATGTCAGAGAACCATTTGGAACGTATTCAACACGCATATGACTATGTTAGAATTGCGCGCGAAATGGGAATGCCGACATTCTGGTGGGACAATGGACAGGCTGTTGCAGATGCTCATGGCTTCGGTATAATCAACAGGCAATCAGCAGAGTTCTATTTCCCGCGTATTGTGGAAGCCATATTAATAGGAGATGCTGTCGGCAGAGGCGAAAGAGAGCCTGCCCTGTTCACCTGTTGCGACACCCCCGATGATTGCGATTGTTTTGCACCGCCACAGGCGAGACCCGCTCCGGCTCACATGTCATTTGACAAAGAAACAGGTGGCTGGTGGGTATACGATTTCACTAATCATCATGACAATAGAATAGGCTTTGACCCATACAGCACTCCGGAAGAGAATAGGAGTATGGGAAATTGGCAGTTGTTCCTGCCTGAAGGAACCGAATTCAGCGATATAGCAAGTGTGAGAATTGAAGTTTTCTTTGATCAAGAAGTTATGGATGCTGCAGTACAAGCCGGTGAGGTAGAAGAAGCAGGTCTATTACATGCAATTTATGTAATAATACAGAGCAATGCAAGTGATTGGACGCAACTACAATCTCCCGGAACCGAAGATACAAGCGTGTACTTGACAGAAAACTTTGTAACTGAGGTAGAAGTAGATATAGTAGCACGCACAACATGGCTCGGCATTACTATAGTTACATGGAATGATTTTGTCCCGGGAGTGTCAGCTCTTGTGCACTTCCTTGATGGAGACGGAGGAGTTATTGTTCTGGTTTGCCCGGACTGTCTCGCTTCACCGTGTGAGTGTTAAAAGAAGCAAATCGGCCCGAAAACCAATCTGCTTCTTTTAAGAAGAAGAGGAGATTAATTAAGTTATGGCCGCGATTTAAGTCGTAGCAGGCGGCAAGCTTCTGATACTATCAGAAAGTGAATCTTTAAGCGTAAACTGTGAAATGAGCTGCTCAAGCATTGTGGACTGACTGCTCATTTCCTCCGATGCTGCGGCACTCTGCTCCGCTGTTGCGCTGTTTTGCTGTACTACGTTTGCCACTTGGTCTATGCCCGTGTTAATTTGTGTAATACCGGCAGTTTGCTCTTCGGAAGATTTCGCTATATCTCCTACCAACCGGCTGCTCTCACCGATACCTGCCACAATTTCACTAAGGCTTGCAGAAGTTTCACCGGCAATCTTAGAGCCAAGTTCGGCTTTTGTTATTGAATCTGCGATGAGGCTTTCTGTGTCCTTTGCCGCTTCCGCGCTCTTTGCCGCCAGATTTCTGACTTCTTCCGCAACAACCGCAAAACCCTTACCATGCTGACCCGCTCTTGCCGCCTCGACTGCTGCGTTGAGAGCGAGAATATTTGTCTGAAACGCTATATCGTCGATAGACTTTATTACCTTGCTGATGTTCTGGCTTGACTCATTGATGCCTTTGACTGCCGCCATCATATCGTCCATCTGACCGCTGCCTTTTTCTGCGGTGCTCTTTATGTTTGATGCAAGCGTTGCGGCACGGTCTGCCATTTCTGCGTTTTCTTTTGTTTTTAATGCTATTTCGGATATAGATGATGAAAGTTGCTGCACCGATGCCGCCTGCTCTGTTGAGCCTTGAGCAAGTGTCTGTGCCCCTTCGGCTATCTGCCTTGAGCCTGTTGATACCTGTGATGTGGAAGCTTGAATATCGCCGAACATGCGGTTTAGATTATCTACCATATCGTGGAGTGCTATATTCAGCAAATCCTTTTCACTGCGCACCTTGATCTCATTTGTGAGATTGCCGGCTGCAACCTCGTTGAGATCCCTGGATACTTCATTTAAGCTACGGACAACGTCGTGAAATGCAATAAACAATTCTCCGGTTTCATCACCTCTGGCTGAATTTTTCAAGAGTATCTCTTCTTCTTCCGCAGAAACAACAATGTCGCCTTCTTGCGAAACCATATTCATGAATTCACTAATAATTTTGATAGGTTTGCTTATGCCGGTAGCTATGCGCAGTATAATAACAACTGCTGCAACAAGCCCTACCACGCCTATAACTATCGCAATCATAATCACACTGTTTCTTTGTGCGTTAATCTCACTCAAAGGCAAAGCCATGAATACAACACCCAGCTCATCACCGTCAGGTGAGTAAAACGGCATGTAGAAAGCGCTGAATTGTTCACCAAACTGGGTAATAGTGGTTTGCAGTTCGTTTCTTTGCCTAAATACAATATCCAGTATTTCCGGATCTTCCATATATGTGCCGACAATGCTGTTGCCTTGCTCATCTGTCAAGGTAGATGAAGCTCGCACATACCTGCCCGTTGCCTCATCATAAACAAAAATTGTGAATTCAGCGTTATGCCTTTCTTTTAGTGCTTCAACTGCCTTTGGTGTATCAAGCGCATAGCCGATAACCGCAACGCCTATTATCTCGCCTTCGTGGAATATTGGCACTGATGAGCGAATAGGAATACGACGCTGACCTACAGGTGTATATGCCACGGAGATTACGCCTTCCAGAGCTTCGAGCAGTGAAACTGTGCGGAAGGCATCGCCGTAACGTTCAGGCTCGTCTGTGCGCGCAAGAACATATGTGTCTGCACCGGCGACAGTTATATAGGTTACACCGTAGTCAATCGCAAGCTGATTCCCGACGCGGAGTATTTCCTGTGTATCTGCTGTAAGCACGGCTTGCGGGAGACGCGGGTCATACGAAACCATGAGACCGACATCTATGACCATTTGGCGCGTGTCGTTAGTTATATGCCTGATGCTGTTGGAAACAGCTTCAAGACGGTCGTTTAGCAATGAGTCGTTAAAGGAGCTAAACTGTACAATGGTGACTATCAAAGTAGTCGCTAAAAGTGCAAAAACCAATATTACCGTCGGTAATATTATCTTGAGCCTCAACTTCATATTTTTCATACTTCTCAAACCTCCTTCATGTGGTTTACATTTTTAATAGCTTAGTTATCATTCGTATAATAAACGCTCTTGTTTGTATAATTCATATTACCGCAGTGCAACCAATACCGTCAAGGCAGACAGGACGGGTTTATTGCTGCTTTTTTATGCGAATTTAGAAAAAACTTCAGTACTTTTGTTTTCTCGTAGCAGGCGGCAAGCTTTCGATGCTATTAGAAATTGCGTTTTTAAGCTTGAACTGTGAAATGAGCTGCTCAAGCATTGTGGACTGACTGCTCATTTCCTCCGATGCTGCGGCACTCTGCTCCGCCGTTGCACTGTTTTGCTGTACTACGTTTGCCACTTGGTCTATGCCTGTGTTGATCTGTGTAATACCGGCAGTTTGTTCTTCGGAAGATTTGGCTATATCTCCTACCAACCGGCTGCTCTCACCGATACCTGCCACAATTTCATTCAGGCTTGCGGAAGTTTCATCGGCAATCTTAGAGCCAAGTTCGGCTTTTATTATTGAATCTGCGATGAGGCTTTCTGTGTCCTTCGCAGCTTCCGCGCTCTTTGCCGCCAGATTGCGTACTTCTTCCGCGACAACCGCAAAACCCTTACCATGCTGACCCGCTCTTGCCGCTTCGACTGCTGCGTTGAGAGCGAGAATGTTTGTCTGGAACGCTATGTCGTCGATAGACTTTATTACCTTGCTTATATTCTTGCTGGACTCATTGATGCCTTTGACTGCCGTCATCATATCGTTCATCTGACCGCTGCCTTTTTCCGCACTGTTTCTTATATCGTTTGCCAGCATCGCTGCTTTTTCCGCCATTTTTGCATTATCTTTTGTTTTTAATGCTATTTCGGATATAGATGATGAAAGTTGCTGCACCGATGCCGCCTGCTCTGTTGAGCCTTGAGCAAGTGTTTGTGAGCCGTCTGCAATTTGTTTTGAACCTGTGGCGACTTGTGCCGTCGAAACCTGAATTTCTTCGAACATACGATTTAGGTTTCCTACCATTTCATCAAGAGTTATAAACAATATGTCGTTATCGCCTCGCACTTTAATATCTCGCGCAAGGTTACCGGAAGCTACTTCTTTAAGATCATCATTGACCATATTTAAACTCACCATAAAATCATTAAATGAACTAAACAAGTCACCAATTTCGTCTTTACGAGCCTTATGTTCAGATATGATTCTTTCTTCTTCCGCAGTGACGACAATGTCTCCCTCTCGAGCTGAAATCCGCATATATTCGCTGAGTACTTTTAAAGGCTTGCTGATCCTTCCTGAAATCATCAATACTATGAAAATGGCGGCAATAAGACCTGCAACACCGAAAATAATTAGAAACAAAGTCATACTGTTTACTGCGGCTACCGAGGCTTCCTCGTTAAATCCTGCGAAAAACATACCAACGGGGTTGCCGTCCCATCCGAGCAGCGGAAAATAATATGTGCTGTAATCTATGCCTTGCAGATTTGCTTCACCCATAAAGCTTTGGTTTTGCTCTAAAACAATTTCGGAAATATCTTCAGGAGCATATATGCCGACAGCTCTCTGCCCGTGCTCATCCAGGAGTGTTGTAGCAACTCTCTCATTGCCCGCAAAAATCGTAATCTCAGCATTTACCGATTCGGAAAACTGATCTACAAACTCATTTACAGACATGAATATATTGACAGACATTGTACCGATTACAGCACCATCGTCAAATATGGGCGAAAGAGCGGACATGCCCATAGCAAGTGCGGGTGTTGAAGAGAAGTTCAGCGAGCCTTGCCCGGCAAAACCGCCTTCGAAAATCGGAACACCTGCTACAGAGTCACCATATCTGGGTTCGTGAGTGCGTAACATGACATTTCGGTCTGCGCCGATGACGACAGCGGCGTCAAAATCCAAATCCGGTTTTAAAGAGTTCAGGTAGCTAACAAGTTCCACCCGACTTTCCTCCGCACCGCTTGCATTCCATTCGCGCAGAAGTTCTAAAACCACTTGATTTTGAGCAAGTGCTTGCGCCACTACCCGGTTTCTCTCGTGCTGGAGTTCAAGGTATGAGCGCGTAGTCCGTGCGGCTGTTTCAAGCCGCTGCTCACCCAGCTCGCCGGCAAGATTTGCTGCGCTTATAACCGAATACACAACAAGGACGGCTGCAAGAACCAGCAAAATAATCGCCACCGGAATGAGTATTTTGTTTTTGATACTGTTTAACATGGTCAAATCCTCCTCCCATACTTTTTGTACTTCTTCACGTCTTCTTCTGTAATTAGTTAATGGTAACGCACATAATTTTTTATGTAAAGGCAGACAGGACGGGTTTATTGCTGTTTTTTTATGCGAATTTAGAAAAATATAAACCCCTCAGCTAAAAACATTAGCGAGGAGTTGATATTTTGGGGTGGTACACCGAAGCCGTTTAAATTCGAACCGCATTGTTGCGGTTGGGGGTGGGTTTGGGGTTGTTGTTTGGTTTTGAGGGGTGGTTAGTGGCACCTTTTTCTACTGTAACCATTCAACTGATACAAACATACGCTGCTCTGAGTCAGCATTTGCAGAAACATATAAAATATCATGGTTCTTAGTAAAGTTATTTATGATTTCATCATTATTCATATCAGCCATTTTAGATATAAATATATCTAAGCTTTCCTTTTTGCTTTCCATTGCACGGTATGTGTTAGATGCTTGTATTGGTTTGAACCACTGCTTTTGCAGCAAAAAATTTGCTTTCGCATTAATTGGACCATATATGCTGTCCAAAAGCTCATGAGCTCCGCTTGTAAATGATTGACTATGTGACTCGCTATAAGAACTGAAAGCCTCCACCGCCTTTGTGGTGTCACCCATTTTCATTCGCACGGCAAACTCTGCTTTTTTCCCCTCAATCTTTAACTTGCTAGCAAAAATGCATACTTGAAAAGAATAAAATAACTCCTGCTCTTCGGCTTTTTCACTCAAATTTTGCATCTCTTTTGCTGCAGATAAACGCGACAAAAGTTTTCGTACTTTAATCTCTGTTATCGCACTCGTTTTATTCAATCGCTCAAGCCGTGAAAAGTACTCAATTAGTATACTATCTGCTTCACGAACTCCAGATTGTATTGCAATTATGTCAGTATCATCAACATATTGTTTGTCTGCGACTCCCTTTAGCACATTTTCAATGCTACTGAGTTTTCCGATATTTTTATCATGATGAAAACCGACAAGCTTATCGATACCACGCTCAATACCTTCCAGTTGTTTTGAAATATTGTGCATGTAGTATTGACCTGAAATCATGGCCATAGCTTGCATACCCGCAGCAACGATAGTAGCTGTATTTAAAGCAACACCCAAATTAGTTTCTTTAAATCCAGCGTGACTTACTATTTTTCCGTCACCCAACACAATAGAACCAATAGTTCCGTCTTTGTATTTCATTAACTCTGAAAGAGGTGCCGTGGCTGTGAAGAGACCATTAGGTGCAATTTTTGTGATTTTCTCAAGTGTGCTAATTTGACCCAATATAGGCATTATGCCCTGTACAAGTCCACCGCCGATGGCATTGCCTCGTACAGTTATCTCTTGATACTTCTTTTTTCTTAGGCTACTGCGTTTTTCAACATTAGATAGTATCAGCTTATCTCCGGAGCTGTTTTCAATCTCCATTTTATGCACAGTGCTCATTACATCGAGTGATGGGCTACTTTTACTAGTCAGAACACTTTCTATCTTATCTTCTTTGGTTTCTATACTCTCAATAGGGTTTTGACATAATTTATCTTGCTTTTTACGCTTAGCTATATGCACATAACCAACAAGTAAGCCCACAACTATAACAACAGTGATGCTGATAAACGCCAGCAATATTTCATCCATGATTTTTACTCCGTCAATTAATATTTCTAAATTACAACACCGCATCAACTACTCAGATATTGCAGTAAAAACGACCATGGAGCTCGCCCGCTTTCCCTAGGTCGCCGTGTCAAGTGCGGCGTTTACGCCGTTCATTTATGAATCGAAGACACTTGACACCACATCAAAGTTATACTTTTTATTGGCTGTTCGGCACACCGTGTCGAATGGTCATAGCTACTACCTTTTTACCTCATTAGCAACTTACAGCAACTTAAAATATGATTTCTTAAAAACAAAAAGCGCTCAATATCAATGGTTTCTATTTTCTTGGATATTATTAATGGAGCAAATCAGCAACTTAAATCACGCCCAAAACGGGATATAGCTCATATACTTCGGAGCAGCATTTGGGTCTACCGGCCTTACGAGATTATCTTCGATACATCTCTGAATAAGCCTTGAAATTCCTGCCTTTCCGGTATCTGTTAACCTAAAACGCTCCCGCAGCGTTGCATTCGTCATTGACCCACCCTCAACCTGCTTTAGGCACGCATGCATGTAACATGTCCACTTTTTGCTATTCATCGGAATGTTGCTAAACGGAGCATGTGGGAACATTGTCACTCTAGTGCTATTGGGAAACACATCAATTTTTGGCGTTGATAATTTAAACAACTCGCATTGATATGCAATTCTATCCCAGCCGACGCCGCGCTCTTCGCAAATATATGTTCTTCGTAACAGTGACGCAATTTCCTCGTTTCGTGATTTAGGTGAATCATTTATAAACAGATTTGCTTCAACAGCCGCGTAATCTTTTAGTTTTTTCTTGTAGCTGCCGATTCTAATGTAATCAATATTCTTAAATCTCACCGTTTTATATGACGCTGCATAAATAGTCAAAATAACAATCCGTTTTCCTTCAACATCAAGTCTATGAGCCGAAAAGTTCGCATTATCCGACAACAAATACCGCAGCCAGTTTTCTAACTCTTCATATCCCATTACTTACTGGTGACACTGATATGCTTATACCTGACGGACACAGAATCCCTCTTATGCATATCATAAACCACATAGCGTGGTTATTCAATAATGTTTTTTACAATCTCAGCGAGTTTCCACGTATCAATGCTATGTATATCTTTACCCCACGAAATACGAATCGAAGATTCAGCAACCTCATTTGTAACTCCCATAGCTTCAAGAACATGGCTATATCTGTACTCTTTTGAGGTACAAGCTGACCCATTTGCTAAAGAAAAATACGGGCGAGCAGCAATCATCAATGCTTCGGAATTTACACCGAGAAAAGAAATATTTAGAGTGTTTCCAATGCAAACATCGACATCGCCGTTAATAACGTAGTTAAGTTTCGTCTCATTAAGCGCCCTTAAAACAGATTCTTTTATAGCCGAATTATGTTTATTCCAATCGTGATGATGAAATAATGCGAGTTCGGCTGCCTTTCCAAATCCAGCAATGAGAGAAACTGGCAGTGTTCCGGAGCGAATATTGCTCTCTTGCCCCCCACCGAACGAGTGCGGAGCAATGGGGGGGGGGATGTGGTTTTTACGTCGAAGAACAAGGATTCCTACTCCTTGAGGACCATACATTTTATGTGCTGTGGCTGAAAGAAAATCATATTGTGCATTTTGTAAATCATCTACTAATTTCCCACACGACTGCGCCGCATCCACATGGATGAACACATTTTTTGACCGACAGTAATCTCCTATTTGCTTAATAGGTTGAATAGCTCCTGTCTCGTTGTTGACGTGTTGAATTGACACAAGAAGTGTTTTTTCGGAGACTTTTGATATTAGCTCATCACAATCAATAACACCGTTTGGTTTTGGTAAAATATACTCTGAGGTAAAGCCCTGCATTTCTAATTGTCGGAATGATTCAAGTATTGCTTTATGCTCAATCGCTGTAGTTATAACATGCGTTCTTCCATTTTTTTTGCCCCATTCAGCTAAACCAAGAATCGCGGTGTTTGAACTTTCAGTAGCACCGCTTGTAAAAACAAGCTCAGATGAATCAACTTTCAGCAAGTTCGCAAGTGAAGTTCGTGCTGATTCAACAATATCTCTTGCCTTTGCACCATGCAAATGAGTTCGACTATCAGCATTCCCTACAGAGTCGCTATAGACAGACATCATATACTGAAAAACATCTTTATCCAATGGGGTCGAAGCATTGTAATCGAGATATTGTGGCATGGTTATCTCCTTATTTTCTCTGAAGCTCGCAAAATTAACTCATCTATGTTTCTTATATAATTTGTGGCAGAAAGATAAGAAATTCCTCGGTGTAGATGTAACCTAAACTGTTGCTGAAGTGTTTCCCTTTCTGTGTTTAGCCCATCGTGAATACATCTCTGCTTGATAAGTGCTGTATAGATTTCTTGATATTCTCCACCAAAAACCATCCATGACATTTCAAGATTACTGTCAGCCGCAACACCCTCTGGTGCCGGCATCGTAGGTTCACTCAAAGAAAAGCACAAAGCCCAACGACAAAGGACATTCCAATTTGCTATCCCTGTTTTTGATTTCAAACGGATAAGTCTCTCTTTGTCTTTTTGGGATAGTTTTATCTGCTTGATAATCATTAAAAATAACCCTCCTTAATAGAAGTAGACTTTGTAGTTTCATCATAATGCAGTAGATATTTTGCTGCAATAAACCTGTCAAGCCGTTCCTCTAACCCATTTACAATTTCCGCATCTGTTGAGAAGATGATTACTTGCTTTCCTGCATTTGGAACATAGTTTTCAGCAAATAATTCTCTGTGCATTGAGTCTAGCCTTGCGAGAGGTGTGTCAATAATCATAGGGAATTCCAAGTCAGTATACTCAACAATCCCCCAAACAATGGCTGTTGAAAGCAATTGCTGTTCACCAGCAGATAACTGGTTTCTGCTGAATGGCTTACCTGAATCATCATATAGCTCCATCGATAAGGTATTAGGATTGAAAAGGATATTACCTATTAATTTTCTTTTCCCAACAATTGCATGGAATTTCTCAGTTACTTTTTTTGATAATTTTTCTGTTTTCATTTGCTGAAGTTTTTGACTATACTGCTCTAAAATACATTTTGCCATCAGCGAGTATTTTGCTAACCTAGCTGAACTATCATTTATTGCATATTGCGCTAGCCGATCAGTAGTTAATCTGTCCAACGAAAGAATAGTATTATTAAGAGCTTGTTCTTTAGATGCAATATCCTTCTCATACAGTTCAATTTGTATTTGATTTTTTGCCATGTCCCTATTCAAAGATTTCATTTCAGTTATTAGTTTTTTCAACTTTTTCTCATCAATTTCTACCGAAAGGTAATTATCCGACTCTTGAAGTTGTTCGTGCAACTCATTTTTCCTTGCAATTACTGACTCTATGTTTCTAAATTCATTCATTGATAATGAACTGCAAAGCTGCATCAACCGTTCTCTTCCTGCCGGAGAGATGGACAGTGTATTGTCGGTAATTTCATTTAATAAAGTCTGGCGACTTTCCTTCATTCGCTCAAACCTATGAAGTAATAACTCTGGTACATCAATTCCCTCAATTACGTGCTCAACCCCTTCAATTTCATGATTGAGAATCTCACAATCTCGCTCTAGCATAGCAGTATCATTCGCACAGTTTAGTAAGTCCATCACCATCAACAAAGGTGCTGCACCGGAAAGTTTTTCATGTAAGTCTGACTGTACGACTCTTAACTCCTTTTCGACATTTATTCTCTTTTGTAAAGTCGTCTCTTGCTTGCCAAATATTGCTCCGCCACTTGATAGAAATCGTGTTTCGCAGGTCTGTAACCGTTTTTCTTTTTTTTCGTTCTCGTTACGTAGCAAGGCAGTCTTGTGCTGAATTATGTTCAGTTCAGCTTGAAGGGAATCTTTTTGACCTTGTAAATGCTTAACTTCAGCATCATTTGCTTCTATTTCTTTAGTTATTTTGTTCTTATTGATTATTAATGTTAGGTCTTCCTCTAGTTGTTCGACTACATTGACGCCCAATAAAACTTTGATAGCCTGCGTTAATTTTTCCTCGGTTGAATCAGCAACTAACTCTGCAACCTTTTCTCCATCGAACAAGAAAAAACGCGATATTCCAATTGGCATCAAATTCTCCATTTGGTTATCCCAATCATCTGTAAATATCCTATCGAAATTACCGTTAATGGATACACTAAGTTCTTCTCTTATGCCTGTGCTACACTCTTGCCAACACCTTAGTACAGAAAGTTCTACTATTGTCGAGTCTATTTCCGCTGAAAATATAACTCCGATTGAAGTTTCGAGAGTAGAATCATTTCTGTTAATATATTTGCTTAGATATTTGTTGTATGCTAATTTGTTTTTTGACAAGGCATGTGAGCGTTTCCCATAAAGGCAGAGTAGGATAGCTTCAAGCACAGTAGTTTTACCAAAACCATTATAGCCACCTAGTAGGACAATTGGCTTATTATCAGTAATGGGCGTGAAATCAATTTCATGAAACCCGGCGTATACTCCGAAGTTCATTAGTAAAAGCTTCTTAATCTTCAATATTATTCCCCCACCCTTTCACTAGAACCATCTGTCCAATCTCCCAAAACCTCCTGCATAGTGTCATCCTGTCGATTTTTTACAGTTCGTGCATGATTCAAGGCATCGTTTTCATTTTTATAGTAATTTGCCTTAACAATTTCTGTAAGTTTTTTTATTACACCACTTCTATATCTGCTGGCTATTCCTTTGCGCGCTATTTCGAGTAACGACGCGGTCATACTGAATAAACGTTCTTCGTCACCGTACACTTCATCACACACTTCTTTTAAAAGACCATATTCAGCTAGTGAAAACGGCGTAGTATTTTTTTTGATTTCCAGCTTTTGTCCTGTGACGTCTGTAAAAATGTATGGTAGTGAATCGTCAAACTCATACTTTTCCTCAAGCCAAATTCGACGTATTTCCAATAACTCATCATCTGTTATCAATCTATAGTCTTTGAACCAATCGGGTCCGTTATTTTGTATAAAGATTTCCATCTCTAAAAGACGACGCAACCATTGTTCCCGGATTTCTTTCTTGTAAGGTCCATGAACAAGTCTGTCGTTGTAAAGTTTGATATTACCGGACAATCGAGTGAATTCACGACGCATTCTATCTGTTTCATGGTCGCCAAAATCATCGCGAAACTGAAGCAACGGAAGCATCCATGCCTTCTCATCGTCATTTTGTATCATAGCCGCCATTGATTTGTCTTTTTCAACCAAGGTGCATACCCAACATCCAAAGCGACTATTCCCACAACTTGGAGTATCAGTAGAGCGCACAAGCGGGCATTCGCCATCGCAAGTTGCTCCCCGGTACATAGATAACAACTCTTCGTTGGAATGTCCCCAAGGATTCTTATATTGCAGCAGGTATTGCCATACATCATCATCAAGCCAGTTCTTTATTGGAGTATACGACAGTTCATTTTGCATATTTCCTTTGGAAGTAAGAAACTCTCTGACTTCATATTTTTCATGTTCTGTCATTGTCTTCTTTCGGTTAGCGCTCTCTGCTTTTCTTGTTCCAAGAACAAGTATAACCTCTCCAAAAGCGGATATCATATTTTGCACAAAGACATTTGTGGGTTTAATTTTTAAGCGATCAGTACACCATCTGAAGTTCTTGCGTGGATAAGGATAGCCCTTGCCGATAAGATATACCCAAAAGGTCTCCTTAACATCGGGAAATAGTATGTGCGATTCAAACGGCATATTCTCAATATCTGCCATTTCTTGCAGATGTCTATGGGATTGCCTAACCCACTGGGAGACAATAGGAGATTCAACAAGTGTATCATTCGTAATTACATTTATTTTCTTTGTGCGTTGCCCTATAGGCAACTCTTTTATAGCATTCCACACCAATTGCAAAACCGCAGTACTGTCCTTGCCACCGGAATATCCAACTACCCAAGGGATTTGGTCTTCTAAATATATCCGCTTAATATTATTAATTACCACTTGAATGTCTTTTTTTGCTAACATATAGACTCCTCACCCATCTTTTTAAGGATAAAATTTGCCAGTGGTTCTACGCTTACTGCTGCGCCATTCACTCGATTACCATGCACTATAATCCCCTGCAAATCGACATTGTCTTTTCGTAGATTAATGCCGTGAAGGTCTTTTAACTTTTTTACTGCATCATCCCCATATTTTTTATACAAAACTCGACCGACTTTTCCGAGTGCTTTTATAAAGACTGCGTGTGCCGTCACGTATGATTGTCGATAATCGCCAGCTGATATTTCTTCGGCTATAACTTTTCTCCACTCAGAAATATTTTCATATGCCGTTGAATAAAATACTATTACAATCGTCTGCAGCTTAGTTTCGCTGATTTCTAAATTTCGTGTAAATTCTTCAATGGACGAGTAGACTCCACTTAATGTATAGATGTTCTTAGAGCGATTTGATATTGTAGTTTTTTCCAGCTCAATTCTCCCTTCAAAGCCTTTAACATTTGCTATGACATCACGTACCATCATTGAGAAGTTTTCCCTGGTGTCAAAAAGTATACTCAAAGACTTTGTTGGGCGGATTGCATGTTTGTTTAAATCAGTAAAAATTTGCTGAGCCTGTTTAACTCCTTCAGCTTTATAGAAGACAATTACAACATGTTCATTTCTCAGTTCGGGCTTTAATTCAAGCGCTTTTACAAGTGCTTCTCTGCGATGTTGTCCGTCGTTAATGATGACTTTTGCGCTTGCATCAATTATTAGTACTCCAGACTGAGATGATTTTTCTGTAGGTGAGAACTCATACTTACCATCTATAGAAGCAGTTAATGCTGAAAATGTATAATTCCCACTCAGCACATAATCACGCATTTCCGGGATGCGTGATTTGTTCAGAACTCTTTGCGTTTTCATGGTCGGCGGCAACGAGGGATCTTCAAATTTGAAGAGACTCACAAGAAACTCAACAGGACACATAGCTGTGTAATATTGCTTGTCTGATTGCATTCCTGATATAGCAGGTATTCTAATATCGACATTCATTGACAATAGTGCAAACCACCTTGTTTGGAAGTTTAGGTTTATCACCTTGGAAGTATTATATTAAACTTCCAAGGTGATGTCAAGGCTAAAACCATAAATTCTCTACACTACCCCCAATATCACTCAGCAAGTATTTCACTTAAGGATTGTTTCTGAAAGCAGTCTGAAAACTTTGCTTTAGTTTTTGACTAAGTTGGTTTTGATTTTCTTCACTGAAATAGTCTTCTATGAACTCACTATAGCTCTGTTCGATGTTTTCTCTTGACGTTTTATCGTTCTCTTTGTACCCTGTCAGCACTCTGTATGAATCTAGTACTTTAATGTGATCAATAAAAATCTTAATGTGTTTTGGAACGGTTCCACCTCGTTTTGCATACCACTCATTAATGTATGCTATTTTTTTGACTATATCATCATGCCCTAAATCTTCATTAAGTTCCCTCGGAAGAATGATATAATTATATGCAAGTCTTTTATATGTGTTAAGATTACCACTAATAATAAAATCAAAATCAGTTTGAGCTCGCCATTTTACCTTTCTTCTCCTATTATTCGGAATAATGAAATGTTCTAAAGTAAAACCTGCATCTCTCGTGTACTTTTTTGTAAGCCAATTCTGTCCCGCTTCATAAAAGTCAATAATCGAGTATATAAACTCCAAAGTGGTAGACTTAAAATTATATTTAAACTCAAAGGTCTGCAATAAGTCATTGCGCATTTGTTTTGCTTTTCTATCTATTTCCGGGATTGGATTTCTACCTTTTAATGCATCCATTATAGAGATGTTAATATCGCCCTTGGATTTTCTACCGCCTCTAAGCACAAACAACGTAGAGTAAACATATAAATTTGTAAATACCTTTTTTAATATGCCATGGGTTAGAGCAGCACCAAAATCATTTTTGTACAAAGCATGAATCAGTGCAAAAAACGGAAGTTTTTGATAAAGAATATGCTCAATGTCGAGCATCTCAATTGCCATTAGTTTTAGAGAAATATGGTCATTTGTGTTCCTACGAGCGTGGGAGTCAGGACAAATATCAACAAAGCGATATTCATCTTTGCCTATAGATTCTCTGAACTGTATAATTTTTTCTCCATAGTCAATCATCTCTTTGAGTAGATTTTCCGTCTCATCAATTGTCTTACCGTCTAAAATGTGGATACCATATGGAGATAAGTTTTCAGGCAAGCTTTTGTCACGGTGCGCTAAAAGATAATGATATAAATATTGACTTAAGTCTTTGTATCCGAATCTCCCAAATTGCGCACTACATTTCTTTAGACTTATCCAATGCTGGCGAAGTTCTTTATGGAGAGCATCGTTAGTAAAATTTGCAAAACAGTGACCCTTAAAAATATCCTCACACTCCAGTAGTTGTGATTTTTCGTTTATATCAAGAAAAACTTGCTCAATTGGCAGCGTTTCAGTGTTAGTTTCATTAACCATAACAAGGATTTCGCAATCACGCATCTTGTTTTGAAAAGTACGTAGCGTGTTATTACCCTTCATTTTTGCTAAATCATTGTAAACATTCTCATAGGCAGATTCGAACTTCGCTTTCTGGAAATATATGTCATTAGAATCTGTAATGCATAGATTTATTTGCCCATTATCGATGTTCATATAATCCCCTACCGAGTCATTACTGAGTACAAAGGTATTGTTTAGCTGCATGAGGTCAAGTATATGCTGCTGTTCTCTTTGGTGCCCACTATACAGATTATGCATAGCCATAAATATTAAGAAGCAAGTTGTGATGCGTTGCTGTCCATCCACAATTTCATAAGCATTATCTCCCTCATCCAAAATAATAATACCCAGAAATTTTGCGTGATTAGCTATGTCTCGAACGAGACACTGAATTTTCGGTTCATCCCACTTAAACTCACGCTGATACATAGGAATGCGTAGATGCCTTTTGTCGTGGGCAAAATTGTCTCCACCTGTAGCACCGCTTCTGCTAAGTGAGAAAAACTCACTCAATTTCACAACAAACGATTTCATTCATCTCCCTCCAAATCACCTTCGTCGATTTCAAAATCATCAATGTCAAAGTCCTCTAACACTAAACCATTTGCACACTCAGTCATATATTTGTTGAGTATATCGATATTCTCCAAGGGGTCATCTGTTATTTTTTGCGCTAGCTGCGTTACACCGTAGTTAGCAAACTTAGTCAAGAACCCCATTTGGTTAAAATTTTCAAGTTCTCCTACCCTGGTATCATCGTTAAACGCCAGTTCCATACGAGAATCTTCCTGAATATCCACGTTCTCAGATGTTATAATTGCTGACTTAAAAAGCAAATCCAACACTTGGCTATTTTGATGTAACATAGCACTATTAATCTCAAATTTTTCATCCGGATAGTGCATAGTCTCCAATGATTCGAGCTGCTTGTCAGCAAATATACCAATCGCTACTGAGATAACATAAACTCCGTAAAATGTGTCAATGATCGGCTTAAGCTTGTCGATTGCTTCAACCCACTCATCACCTCTGAGAATAATATTAGAACCTATTCGCATATATGCACTTCCTCCACTTTTGAAACATTACTGTACTCATTACTTGAGATGTTGTAAATTTTACCTAATTTACTTGTGTGAAATAACGGGTTCAAGTCGTCCTTTGAAAACAAAATGATTTGCGGCGCATAATCCGGGATGGAATTAATGACACTTTGTCTGTTAATAGGGTCAAGTTTTGAAAAAGGTCCGTCCAAAACGAGCGGAAACTCTTTTTGCGGCATATTAAGATCTTCGTTAATCATCTGGAATATGCCGCCGATGTAAGCAAAAGTAACCACGGCAAACTGCCCTTCTGACTTGTACTCATCTCCAAAGTTATCAAAAACACGCAATAAGAAATCTTCTGACATTTCCACATTCCTCTTGGTCGTGAGCATTTTTTCGAGGAGTGTTTTGATAGTAGTACACAGCTTCCTACTGTATTCTCTCGCAAGGTCAACAAGATCCTCGTCGAAGTGTCGTTTAACGGATTGCATTATTTCAATTTTTTGCTGTATAGCGGCGTTACTACTGTTATTTTCTACAATAGCCTCAAACTCTTTTTTCAACTTAGTTAGGTGTAACTTTTGTCTTGTTAATTTATCGCTGAACCTATTAAGCTCATCATCAATGTTTATGTTTTCATTCTCCAAAGCACTTCGTTTATTCACAAGTATTCCATCATCAACGATACTTTTCAGTTCCTCGTCTATGATACGTATTTTCTCTTCTATATCATGCTGTTGCCGTTTTAAATCCAACACATTCCTTATGTGTATCGAAAGATCATAGCGTGTTGCAGTAGTTAATGCTTTAGCTTCGTGTGTAAAAATATCATACACTCGTTTATAGGAGACTGGTGGTAAAAGGTCAAGATAATGCGAAAGACGTTTTTTAGCATCTTCATCAAGCAACTGACCACATATACACGTTCCATCTCCACTGAGAATAGCGTTAATCAACGGTCTCTCGATACCCGGAATCAAAGTTTCGGCATCTAGTTTATGCTTAAGCACCTTCTTTGCGAACATTACACTCTGAGAAACAAGAATTTTTGGATAGTGCAGAACTAGCTTTTCTCCGAAAGTTTGTAACTCCTTATCAATTTGCATTACAATTGAATTGGCAGCATCCCTGAGTGTCTTTCTGAGGTTATTATATTCTTTACCCGTCTTCGCACCTCCGATAGTTTCTGATATCTCCTTTATGTCTTGCAGATTAGTGCTCCTGGCGGTTTTGCGCGTTTCGATGTTTGCTTCTGTTTCTTCTTTATGCTCAATTGCATTTTCAATATTTACTTTTAACGCACTGATGTCAGGTTGATTGCCTTTGCCAGTTTTGCTTAAATATAATTTCCCAATAACAGATGTTTTTATATCTGATGAGCCAATATGCCTTGATGCTTTCTCATAAAGATTTAAGTTAAAAATGGAATATAAAGCCTTTTTCAGTTTTTTTGATGAGTCCTGCCCTTTTTCCATCAAGTCGGTAATCATTCGTTCACCATCAAAGAAAAAATATGCAGACAAACCGGACGGTAATATCTGCTCAACAAATGCACCAATATCGCCCGGTACTCGTTCCCAACCATAATCCTCAGTCTTACAACTCAGTGTTATTTTCTTATTTATGTTTTTTGACGATGACAGCTTTTTTTGATATAGCCATTCACGACGCATTATATATAGCTTTTCTTCATGCTCAAATTCAATTTCACCAATAACAGAGAATGTAGAATCGATTGATTGTTCATACTCATATTCTAGGTTGTAAAGTTTGTCGCTAGAGCTTTTATTAAATGAAGTTGTACTATAAAATATCCACTGGAATAGCTGATGAAGGGTTGTCTTTCCCGCCCCATTACCACCATATATGATGTTGACTTTTCCATCTGTAGAAAAACATATATCGCCACGTTCCTTGAAGGTACGAAAATTTTCGTATCCAATACGCTTAATTTTCATTATTTATTACCACCTTTTCAAGCTCAGCTATAATCGCATCAACTATCCGTCTGCGAATTTCATAACTTTCTACATCAGTAGGTTCCACACATTCCTGTTCAATTGAGATGATTTTACTGACTAATTCCCTAATAATTGCATCGTTACTCATCAAGTTCCTCCACATCTGGTGATATTTCTCCGATTATCTGTTCAAATGTTATCTCATATGCAGACAATTTTGTTTTCATATCTTCTAAAAGTTCATCTGCATTGGTAGATAACCTTGCATATTCATAGAATCTCCTAAATTCTAATAACGCAATTCGCGGTGTTGCGCTTGAAGGAAGAACGATTACATCATAAATTTTTGCCGATTCCTTTCCGCTATGCTTTCTAAGTATGCGACCTCTTCTCTGCACAAACTCTCTTAAGCTATCATTACTTGATAATATAAGTGCAGATTTGATGGACGGTATATTCACTCCTTCATCTAAACACCGAATGGCTGCTAGGGCAGTTACCTCACCACTGTTAAATCGGTCTATTATATCCATCCGCTTGACCATATTTTCAGTTGCAGTAAACTGGGCAGGGCGGTATCCGTGAGCATCCAAATGTCTCTTGACAAACTGAATATGTCTTAGTTCATTCCCTTCGTCATCGAACAGCCGACCATCACCGCAATAGCAAATAAAATGGTCTCGTTCCAGCACTTCATCCAATATGGAATCTATCAGCATTATTTTTTCTTCAGCCATCGAAATAATTCTGAGCTGCCGCCTCCGCAACTTTATGAATTCGTCAAAATTAACTAATATTCCTCTTGCATTAAAACAAGCAGCTATACGCCCTACGATTGATGTAAAATCATCTTCCTCTTGCTTAGTTGCATTTACATAGATGGGGTAGTATGAATACGGAATAAGATACCCATTATTGATAGCAAATTCTATCGGCAAGTTGTAAACACTTCCACCAAACCAATCCATTAGCTCATCACCAAGTGCAGTATTTATTCCTGTATAAGGGGTTGCACTCAAACCTAAGAGATAATCATACTTAGTTAAAAGCCAGTCTGGGCGTGCTACAAATCGATGGGCTTCATCCACAATCAGTAAACGCTTTCTTGAGGAAGTCGACAGAACGTCCTCAAACCGCTCTTTATTAAATGACATAATCGTTGAGATGATAACTATTCGATTATCCGGATAGTGTCGAGAACGAATAACTTCTTCTTTAATTTCTTTTTCCCATGCTGCATTTTCGGAAGATACCTTAATTATCCTTGCTTCTGAAAATACTTTTTTGACATCTTCATACCACTGCTGTACTAAATGCTTATATGGGACACAGATAACTACAATGGTTTTTTCGTGCTGTTGCAATTTCTCTGCCGCATAAATCGCTGTCCATGTTTTGCCTGTTCCCGTTGCCATAACAAAGAATCCCTTGTAGCCATTTTCTTCCCATGCATTAATCGCATCTTCTTGATAGTTGCGAAGAACAATGGGCTTTTGTGCGCGAGTTGCTTTCCGCCTAGAAATAGCCTGCAAAATACATTTTTCTAAAGCTTCTTTAAAGTCGTATATGTCTACAAATTGGTTCGTGTTATTCCATAATGAATCAAACTCATTAACCTCATCATCAACTGTTGCAGACTCATTATCGACCCAACTTCGGGCAATGCGCACTTTTTCATAGTTTTGTACATATCCATTCGCTGTGTCATTTGATGATCCGAAAAAAGCAAGGCTATTTCCACCAGAGTCTTCTATAATCCCAAACTTATCGTGATATATGCCAAGTCCTTTTGTTACGGCAACTTTCACATCCATAACTCCACTTGACACTAGTTCAGACAGGATATCTAAGTTTGAATCATCAAGTTTCTCCGCTTCCTCTTCGAAAGCAAAAACAAAAGAGTTCTCTATAATATTATGCCTCTTTTCATATCCAAACCTTATCGCCTCAATATCTACATCACTCAAGCGTTGGCTTGTTATTAACTGAATTTTGCCCCCATTTCTAACAAGAGAAACTATTCCATCAAGAATTACCGCAATTACGGTAGAAGAGAAAAATCCAGCACTTCGCCTGTACCATTTCGCTACTTTCAAGCTTGGCTTAATAAGCGATTCTGCAATAGTATCATCGCCATAGCTTACATAACTTTTATTAAGCTTCAAATCTTGCAAGTTAGGCATTCAGTTCCCTGCTTTCAAAAATTTAGCGTTGCCAGCACACTTAGCATAATTGTCAAATTGCACATAAATTATATATTATTTCGTGAGATTTTTCAACAAAATTTTGTTTTGCTTATTTTGCGATAAAATTGTAGCGAAATCCAGTGAGAAAACAATTCTACGCTTAATCATCTCAGCATCCTTGATTTCGCCCCGTAGACTGTAGTATTGCCCTAAGAGATTAACACGCTCAGCAACAAGAGCTATCTGCTCTTTCCGCCACTTTGCAGAAGGCATTTCCATTCTTCCATTCAAAACATTCTTAGAATAGTTTCGAGCTTCTGTGTATGCCTGCAACTCGGACTTGTATTTTTCTGCATATGAAGTTTTATCTTTCCCACTGAGTAGTAGCCTCTTCCCAGCCTTTAGAAAACGTAACAACATCCGACATTGACGGAGCGGTATGCTCAATCGGGAACGAATATAATTCATCTTTCAGTTTCCGAGAGCGGGCTTTTAGTTGTCGAAGCTCATTATTTATCCCATTTATTTTTTTATTCCTGTCCCCGCGCTCAGTGCGGATTCCACGTTTTTCCATTTGATGAGCCTCTTGCCCTAAATGAATTGTCGGGATTTGCTCTTTGCCCTGACGTTTATAACTCCTATGGGTAATGCCGTCATACTCATTAGTAATTTTCATTCCTGCACGATAAGCAGCGGCGGCAACCGCTGACTTACCTTTTCCACGGCTTATGATTTTAATGCTGATGTGACAGATAGCCATTAATCGCCCCCTTTCAAAATAATGATACTTACCATTATTTCACTTAAAAAGATGAATGCCTACAAGAATTAACAGGGGCTCTCGACCACCCCGAACACCATCACAATCACACCTATCTTAACTACGACTCAAAACTTGAGTCCGCACCGTTGGTCGGAAACGCCCTTATGCAAAATAACTTTTTTTGCATAAGGGCGTAAAAATATAGTTTCACTAAAGCAGTTACATGAAACTGACACAGCAAGCTGTGGATGCGCTGATTGATAAAGTTTACGTCTATCCCGAAAAGCGTGTAGAAATTGCTTGGAAAACGCCGGATAAATAAGTGGCGACGAGCAACCTAAGATTGATAGCATCAATGCATCCCTAAATTTTCCTTTTTAATAGGTATTATCAGATACAAAACAAGAAAAGCCTAGTAATAGCAAGTCAGGCCCTTACCAAAATTATTTTTTGAACTAAACCGCTAACGCGGTGAAAGCGAAGCCAATAGATTTGTTGCAAAGCAAATAGCGTATGAAAAACTAAACATCTCCTTTAGAATAGATATGCGGTCTATCCACCGCAAATCAATATAGAGGAGATATTTAGCTATGACAGAAAAACAAGCACTTGAAAAAATGTGGGAAGACATCAAACTCCGAGGACTTTCAGAAAGCACTTTTAGGAACTACACACGCAATGTTAAAAAGTTTTTCAAGTTCTGTAATCGCCCTATTGAAGACTTGGATGAAAATGATGTTAGACAATTTCTCAGACACCTAATCGACAGAAAACTTGCAACGAAAACAGTTAATCAGCATGGTGCTGCCATAAGGTTCTTTTTTGCGGTCAGCTTAAATCGCCACATGAATTATATGCAAATCCCACACATGAAAGTAGCGAAAAAATTACCGGAAGTGCTGACGAGAAACGAAGTATGTATGCTGATAGATGCCTGTGATAACTTAAAGCATAGGGCAATGCTTTTGTTAGCTTACGGGTCAGGGCTTAGAACAGGGGAAATAGAAAAGCTGCGGGTTCGAGATATCGACTCGGAAAAAATGCGGATATTCGTGTGCGGAATAAAAAACAAACGTGACCGTTATACTGTTTTGTCTCAAACAACACTTGAAGCCTTGCGTGATTATTGGAGCACTTACCGCCCAAACCATTCTGAAGGCTGGTTGTTTCCGGGTTTTAGAAATGTAGGGCATATTACCAGAGCCGCAATATCACTCGCTTTCATAAACTGCGTTGAAAAGACGAACATCACAAAAGCCGTGACCCCTCATTCTTTGCGACATGCTTTTGCGACACATCTGCTGGAAGATGGTGCAGAAATTTTAAAAATCAAGGAATTGCTCGGACACTCCAGCATAAATACCACCTTGATATACCTTCACTTAGTTAATGCAACAGTGGGAGTCACGAGTCCTGCCGATAAAATGGTAGCAGCAGATGGCTGAAGTTCAGGATGTTTTCAAACAATTCGGGGCAGAGTTCCTTAGTGGCCACGTTCTATCTCCGTCTCAATACAAAGCGTTCCTCGCTATAAAATCTTGCCGAACGGCTGTTCTGGGTGCTCATGTTGACTCTTGCAACGAATGCGGATTTGAGAAAATATCGTATAACTCATGCCGCAACAGGCATTGCCCGAAACGCCAAACCCTCACTAAGGAGCAGTGGGTGGAAAAACAAAATCAATATCTGTTGAACACGAGATATTTTCATCTGGTATTCACACTGCCGGACGGGCTTAACTCTGTCATGCTGCAAAACCAAGAACAGGCATATGGTTTGTTCTTCAAGGCGGTATCGGAAACCCTGTTCGAACTTTGTGCGGACAAAAAGTATCTCGGCGCAACTCCCGGCGTAACAACGGTCTTGCATACTTGGGGGCAGAATTTGATGTATCATCCACACATCCATTGCATCGTCACAGGCGGTGGCTTGACCAAAGAAAGTAATTGGAATAATTCTCGAAAAAATTTCTTTCTGCCTGTTAAAGTGCTGTCTCGAAAATTTAAAGGAAAGTTTCTCTTTCTTCTCAAACAAGCCAGATTGCCTTTCAATTCTACGCTGTACCGGAACGAATGGGTCGTTTACTGCAAACCACCGTTCAAGAGCGCTTCAAAGGTTATCGAATATCTTGGGAGGTATACGCACAGGGTAGCTATCTCAAACTATCGAATTTTGTCACTGAAGGACGGGAAGGTTACGTTTTCTTTGAGGGATTACCGTGACAACAATAAAAAGAAAACTATGATCATTATGGCTACTGAGTTCATCCGAAGATTCATGCTCCACATCCTGCCGTCAGGTTTTCGTAAAATTAGGCACTATGGCATCCTTGCTTCACGCAACAAAAACAAGAAGATTTCTCTGTGCAGAAAACTCACTATGACAAAGTTCAAAACGACAATCTGCGCAACATCCGCCGAAAGACTGCAAAAACTGTTTGGTGCGGATTTCGACCTCTGTCCCTGTTGCGGTATTGGTCATATGGCGAGGGGTTCGCCGCAATACAAAGCAACTGCATAAATCTTTCAAAGTGCCTCTTAATTGGGGAGGGGGGAATTGTGCTTGTACTTCTGATATTTTATCATCCCTACCGCTTTTTGTCGGTTTTTTTCTTGAATCCCTGCGCTGTTCATAGTTTTTAGATAAAAGCGTAAGTATATTATGCCCATAGATAAGCCCGCCGCATCGCCATCCGCAGTTCAGTTCAAACGAACTATAAAAAGCCCCCTGTAGCCTATACAGGGGGCTAGTCAAGCCCGGGCTTTCGATAATTCGCTTAAATTTAGCTTTTGCTTGACATTTTCGTGGTACACCGAATCCGTTTAAATCCGAACCACATTGTTGCGGTTGGGGATGGATTTGGGGTTGTTGTTGGGTTTTGATGGGTGGGTGCTTCGGGTGGCTCGCCTGCAACGCCACAGCGTTATGCAAATCTCGCCGTGTCAAGTGCGCCGCAAGGCAAGGCGTTCATTTATGAAATCAAAGTCACTTGGCACCTCCCCTTGAGTATAATTGCGAATGGCTGAACGGCGCGGTGCGACGTTTAGCCTTAGTGCCTATAACCCTTCCGACTCAGCAGGTTCATTCCCCATTTTCCTCCTGCTCCAAAAGGTATTTCACTTCATTAACCAACTCATCCTTGTTAGGGATGTAGTAAGTGTAATTCGATGCAAAGACCTGATTTGAAAGCCCGCCTAAAGCATATTCAGCTACTATTTCTTTGCTAGTCCGGCAAAGTATTATTCCTATCGGTGGGTTGTCATTTTCGTCGTTCACCTCTGTCTTGAAGTAATTGAGATAGGCGTTCATCTGTCCTGCGTGTTCTATTTTGAGTTCTTCACGCTTTAAGTCAATCAACACATACGCTTGAAGTATCTTGTTGTAAAAGACCATATCGACATAATGATGTGTGTTTCCAATGGTTACACGCACTTGCGAACCTACATACATAAAGCCCCTGCCAAGCTCCAACAAGAAATCCTCAAGATGCCTAATTAGCTTTCCCTCAAGCGCTCTTTCAGGTATAGATTTCTTTTCTCGAACGCCAAGAAATTCAAAGACATATGGCTGCCGCAGAATGTCCTCTGGCTTTTCTAACACCGCACCTTGCTGTGCCAAAGAGAGAACTTTTTCCTTGTTTGAATTACCGTCAGATAGCAGGAGCCTTTCAAACAAAGAAGTGTTTATTTGTCGTTTCAATTCTTCAACAGACCAGCGGGAGTTCCCGCATTCTTGTTCGTAAAATGAACGAGCATCCGCATCTTCAACGCCTTTAAGCTCGATGTAATGTGACCATGATAATTTTCCAGACAGCATTTGGAATTTTGGGTATACTGTATAGAAGTCACGCATATTATATAGATTGCTGCGAGAGTAGCCTTTGCCAAGTTCCGTGGACAGTCGCTTGGAAAGCTCCGCTAAGACACGTCTGCCATATTGGGCTTTAAGTTCACCATCCTGTCCATGCTCCACAATGGATTTACCAATGTGCCAATAGGCTTCAAGCATAGTTTTGTTTACATCTCTTGCGACGCGAATTCTAGCCGCTTCCATTATTTCTATGATTTCATTTATCCAATTATCCATTGCATTATATCCCATGCAGTTTTACCTCGCTTTCATGGGTAATTCCAATATTCCAGATGCCGTCTGGAATATTGGAAACAGCGTTCACAAGCTAAGCCCTCCTAGCAAATCTAAATTACTCTACTCAACTCCGTCTAAGCCAATCTGATTACTGCGATATACTTTCATTGTAGGTAGTTCTGATTTTACCACACTGCCGCTGATTTTACTACCATAAGTTTCGCAATTCACAATTATTCAGTTTGATGGATGGTAATAAAATAAAACGGATACAACGGTGTGTCCAAAGACAAAAAACAAGTCCCTTGAAACCCTAGAATTCCAAGGGACTTGCGTGGTACACCGAAGCCTTTTAAATCCGAACCGGATTATTGCGGTTGGGGATGGGTTTGGGGTTGTTGTTTGGTTTTGATGGGTGGTTTATTTTGCGATTTTGGCGAGTTGCTTCGGATGGCTCGCCTGTTTCGCAAATCTTGTCTCGTCAAGGGCGGCACAAGCCGTTCATTTTACCCTTGCACGACACACCCAAAGTATAATTTTCTGTGGCTGTTCGGCACTCCGTGTCGAATAGCCTTAGTTACTACCTTTTTACCTCATTAGCAACTCACCTGCAACTTATAATCACCCCCAAAACGGGATATAATTCATATACTTCGGACGGTTTTTGCATATAGAGGTCCAAATCGCTCATTTGGAGAAGCGAGGATTACTCACTGCTTTCGATTGCATTATGAAGTAAGGAATTTCATTAACTATAGCCTCGACCGTTGATTCTTCAGCAACGTTTAAGCCACTTCACAAGTCACGCAAATGACTATATCCTCATAGCTCGTTAAGAAACACTTCTTATCTCATAAAAAACGAGAGATCTATCGCCAATTGGATTTTTATTGATATCCGAGCAAAACGAGTAACTCCATTCTAAGAACAAGCTTTGCCCCTCAATCAATAAGTTTTTATATTTCATTTTTACTCTGTTTGAATATTTTAGCAACTCAGATATTTCAGAACTTTCCAGAAAATCTTCGTTTCCGAACAACTCAGTCACTGAATTATAGTCCGAAATAACCGTTACATCTCTATTATTCAACGTGACGAGATTCCACAAATCATTTCTTACAGCTTCAATAATGACTTTGTTAATTGAAACTTCTATCATCCCGCTTTTTTCTGCAACAAAAAACGGATAATATAAAACCATGCCATTATCACTTAAACTGTTGATTAAGTTTTCTGCGAAATTTTTGGCTTCTCCGGCAGACACTCCTACTTTTCTTGGCAAGTTCATGTCATCGCCAACTAAAACTGCACTTCTGACAGTCCACAGTACATTTTCATCAAGAGTAATTCCATTTGCAAATTTCTTCCACGGAACAGAAGGCAATCCAACTTTATTTAATTCATAAAACCCTTCCAATTTATTCATGCGCTATACCTCACAGCTTTGCTTTAGGATTAAAAAGCCTATCATGCGTCTCGAGAGCATACCTATCGGTCATGCATGAGATGTAATCACAAATGATTCTCTTCTTTTCAATTGTGTTTTCCTCACTAATACATTTAACTTTGTAATACCATTTTGGTGGCATTTGAACGGGCTTTTCCATAAACATTTCATAAATATCCCCTACTACGGCTCGTGCTTTGGTATCCATAATTGATATGGTTTGTGATTTGTATATGTTTTTGTAAGCAAAATCTCTCAACTCCTCGAAAAACGCAGAAGTCTCTGGAGAAAGGCTCGCAATCATTTCACCTATTTTTGCAACATCACCGAGACTCGTTATATTTTTTTTCACAATATTTCTATACGTATTTTCAGTTAGGTCACGAACTAAGTGGTGGATTAGACTGCGTATGAAAAATGTAGTCGTGTGAGGTTCAAATGTGATTTCTATCTTTTTACTTTCATCTAAGTTTTTATTTACGGTTTCTTCCAAAATTTTTTTCACGTGGTCAAACTCTTCTTGAAATATAGGGTTTGTTTTATGACTCTTGTATATTATCCCAGCTTTTATTGCATCCTCAAAATCATGGCAAATATAAGCGATTGTATCGACAATATTCACAATTTGACCTTCAAGATGTGAACACACAAGATTTGGCTTTAATTCAGGATATTGTCCGCTCCTGTCTTCTGTGTGCTTGAGAATCCCTTCTTTTACTTCCTTGCTCAAATTCAATCCTGTTTTACCATCTGTTCGTTGCTCCAGTTCATCAACGACTCTTATGCTTTGTTCATTATGGCAAAATTCTTTGTATTTACAGCCGTATGAATTGAAATCAGCTTTTTTCTTAGTCTTTTCAGCCTCATCAATATCTTCTCTAAACTTCTCATCAAAGAAACGTTCAACTTCATGCCCGAAAGGAGTATGACCTAAATCGTGTCCTAAAGCAATTGCTTCTGCTAAATCTTCGTTTAACGCCAACGATTTGCACACGCCACGCGATATTTGTGCAACCTCTAATGTATGAGTGAGTCGCGTCCTAAAGTGATCACCCGCATGATTTGCGAAGACTTGGGTTTTGTACATCAATCTGCGAAAAGCTTCTGAATGTATAATCCTGTCCCGATCTCTTTGAAAAACTGTTCTATTATCAGCTTCAGGTGATTCTTCTTCTTCGCATCTATTGCCGGTTTCCGTAGCGTATGGCGCAAGAATGAAAGAGTAACGTTCCTCCATTTCTTTCCCTGAAAGAGGGTGCGACAATTTACCAAGTTTAGCATTAATATCCGATGACGGCATAAAACATCCTCCTGAACTATATTAGCACACAAAAAGCATGATATCGCTATATTAACATAGAACGCTATAAATCACAAGATTGAAAAACTAAGAAACGAGGAATTTTAGGAGGCCGCCAGGTCACTTTGAGATTTCGTTTTTTTCTGTATAGTTTGCCACTGACCCTAATTCGAAATGGTTGTTAACATAAAAATCAAGTGTGGGAAATGAGGTTTTTAATTGGGGCATTATCGAGATTAGATGCCACTTATACCTTGCTATGCAATTTTCCATCTCAACCGAATCTTTAGCATTTCGCCAATCCCATGATGCCTCAAGCCCAAACTCACGCACAGCCAATTGCCTTCCGAACTGGCATGGGAAACCTTCAGCGTTTACTGCAAACGAGCGTTTATCCGATAATTCTAAATAGAAGTAAGGTGCCATTGACTTCAATTTATTTTTAGATTCTATGCTGCATCCGTCAATAAAGCTCGTTAATTCAAATTTTAACATAAACTGTGGAAGGCGGTTTAAAGGCAAAGGTAACATGTGAATATGCGCATGTTTAATGCAACTACCGGCCGTTTTATCGCACGAATAGTCGCCATGTTCAAAAAACCATGGTTCGCATACATAAATTTCTGCCACCAAAATCCGCAGCAGTGACTTCAAAACCGAAAGCTCTGCCCACTTGTTGCCAGAACCCGTTGCCATGTTCGCTTTGTGATCTTTTGAACATATAATCAGATACCCGCTACAAATCTGACCGCGTCCCGCAATGACAAAAAACGAAGGTGTCGTCAGTATGGGTAAGTCGCAAGAGTTATTGCTAAATCCCGAAGCTATTTCGCAAAACACACAATCATTCACTACTGTGCCCTCCACCTTTTGAGCGTCGATCCTTGAAAAATGTATAAAGCGCCAACACACCACAAACCAACGCCACAATCCAACCAACTCCACCTAAAATATAATATACTATGCCGCCCTTTAAGAAAGCATAGATAGTAGCGACTGCTGCAAAAACCGCAAATATCATCCAGCAGACTTTTATTATACCTTTAAAGACTGACTTAAGCACACTATACCCACCAAACCATATTTTTGTCATACGTGATGGATCTACAAGAACTATTTTCGGACTGACAATTAACTCCCTGTCAAAATATGGTAGACCACATTCACGCAGGTCATAAAGTGCTTTAGCCATTGGCACTAAAAGCCACATGCGTGTTTCTTTGGAGTTTTTTATTTTTTTCTCCCAATATTCTAATCCGCTTTCACTACAATCCTTAAATATTTTAAGAAAGCTATCCAATACCTCACACTTTTCATGCATTTTCCATTTTCCACGAGGATCCATCATAAGTTCCACTAGCTCTGCAAACCCGTCGTGCTCGTAATGTTTGTCGTTGTCTCCCGTACCTCGAGCTGCCTGACAAATCTCATTAACTACAAAGTCATTTCGGTCGCTAAAGTTACCATCCTTGATTTGAGCTCTAATATAATTTATTCCGTTTTCGTATGCATCTATAACACTTCTATCACTATCCGAAGACCAATCTATGTATATGGAAAGGAAATTTAAAACTTTTGCCGTGTGGTATAGCGTTGGCTTATCCTCAGCTGTCTGCTGTACCCTTTTCCTTCCCCAAGACCATAACTTTGTATTGTTTTCTTCATCTGCAATTTCTTCATTTTTCACTTCTAATAGCCATTTAGTTGCACGTTTTATCCTATCTTCGGCGTTCTTATCAAGCTTTAGATTTAAAAGAAGGATTGCCTGCAGCACATTGCATGTTACAAAAACCCTATCAGAATCGTTCTTGTTTATTCCCCACCCACGATTTTCATCAGTCCCGCCTTTGCCGGAGGACTCTGTGTTTTGTTCAAGCAACCACTCAGCCGCCGATTGTAGGGAAACTATTATTTCCGGCTTTATGTGAGTTAGACTCCAATGATTTAGCGCCTTTATTACTGTCGCCGTTACATCGACACTTGAAATTGTAGGGTGTTCATGCAATGCCCAGCCCAGCTTATTGTCACTTGACTCATCTGCAAGCTGCATAGACAAGACTGTATTAATCAACTCTTCGTAATATGATGATATTTCTATTGTACTCGTACCTTTACCTGCAGACTGTTCTATTTTGATTTCACTGCGTGTTTCGCGACAAAACCACAGCCCTAATGCAGTAGCAGTAGCCCCAGGCTCTTCTTGCGTAGCAGAAAGTTTATTGCGCCACCCTTTTTTGTCTCCGAGAAGCATATTTTTGCCGATTATTTCGTTTGCCTCTTTAATAATAGCATCTATTGAATCCTTTTTTATCAGAGTTTTTTTCACGATGCATCATCTCCATGTCTTTTTGTATTCTTGATCACTTTGTGGCTTATTATACGTTGATTATTTGCGCGCATCTGCAAACAAAGGGGAATCCTTGAGGATACTCAAGTATGCTTCATATCCATGTGTAAACGTTGATGATTGGCAAAAACGTTCGGAAGAAATATCGTTTAGATCATAAATGTTGCTGTTTTCTAAGTATTTTGCACAACCGTTTCCTTTTGTTACATGCCCGATAACTGAAAGTGTGGTGTTAGACCCACTTATCTTATCCCTGATAATGGAATAATCTACGGGACTTACTGTAAAAACTAGATTATAGTCACCCGATGACATCATAACGTTTTTAACATCATAGCCATATCCGGAACACACTTTTTTTACTATCTCCATCGGGTTAAGCTTGTCGGCTTCCAAAATGAAGTCCACACTTTGCCCCTTGGCCATGCTAATCAGATTCCATGTTATGCCATCAGAGCAATCTGTGCATGATGTGACTAAGCCGCTTTCAGACAGTAATTTTCCCTCTTCCAGCTTTGCCTTTGGGCGGGTAAGTGCCGTAAATAATAAGCTCTTCTCATCATCGGTTAGGAAGTTATTGTCGTTGTGATGATGTGTTATCACGGATGTCCAAAACATTCCCATGTTACCGAGAACGCATATCAAATCACCGACGACCGCTCCATGTCGCCGCAAAACATGTCTGCCATTTTTTCCTAGCACCGTGCCGTTAGCGATAAATTTACTGCCATCTTTGATGTTTCCACCAACTAAGGGACATTTCCAATAGGCACAGGCATCTCTTACACCAAACAGAAACCTAGTGTAATCACGCACATTCATTGTGGGCTGCATTTCAGAAGACACCAGAATTCCTATCGGTTCCCCGCCCATTGCTGCGATATCACTCACATTCACGACAACAAGCAACCAGCCATAGTAATAGTAGTCTGTGAACCCAAATTTGAATGCAATCGGTTCCGGCGCAGGATCCGTGCTTACCAGCAGTTCCGATAAATTTGCATCTATCACGGCGCAATCATCATCAAAGTTTCTCAAATCCGGAAATATCTCCATGATAATATTATCGATGATTTTTCTCTCGCCAATATCAGCTAAGATCATATCACACCACCAATCACAATTTCTTTACCCACGGTTGTTTGAACATGGCATCAACACATCAGATATATGTAATCATTGTATGGATCTCATGTTTTCGTGCAAATTAATAACTCTCAAGTGTCAAATTTTCATCTATTTTTAATCACTATTTTGCACATAGTATAGTGTATATTGTGTGAATTGTCAAGTAAAATCAACGCTTTGCGGTGTCCTAAGTTTGCATCTGACGTTATTTCGTACTATTTCTGTGTTTTTCTGAGAACATGCTTGCAGGGCGCAATGCTCACTACCCACACAGAGGCCCGGTGCCAAGTGAACTATGGAATAAATTGGTCTGGACTGCTATTACATGGAGGCCATAAGTCGAACAGCAATAATTGAAGATTCGATTCCTATATATCGATTTCCTATTCAACAAGAGAGCTGTCGCACATTCATAGTACAACAGCCCTCGACAGAATTTCATAAAACTCAGCCCGACCTGTTACTCGAGTTGTTAAATAGTTTCAGCCACTTCCTACGGGTGAATATGAGAGTCAGCGCAACAACGGCTGCTAACATCAGCCCTATTCCCCACCATAGCTGTGTCCTGTTGACATGTTCCGGAATTAGATCATCTATAGCTATCCGCGATGGTGGCAGAGCTGCGTCTGGTTGTGCGTGGTACGGTGCAGTTGGTTCTATTGGGTCAAGTACGGAGATATATACTTCGTCCGGTTCTTGCTCGCCGTCTGGTTGTTGTTCGAAGCCAGGTTGCCCCCCAGTTGTCCGTTGCTCTGTGCGGGATAGGGTTGCAGGTGATGCCTGTGTACCTTGGGATGGTGGTGTGGGTTGGTCGCTTGGTGGGGGTTGTTGGTCGCCTTGCTCACCGTCACCTGTGGGTGGAGGTTCGTTGTTACTTGGTGGATGTTGGTTATCGATTGGAGGCTGTCGATTGTCGTCTGGCGGCTGGTTGCCTGACGGTTGGTCAGGCACTATTTCAGCATCAGAATAATCCCCAAACACTGCAAATACACTTGCCCCAGTTCTGCTGAACTCAACGGTTTGAGTTGTAACACATTCCGGTAGTATATCACTTTCTAAATTCACAACCAGAACTTCAATGACGTTTCCAGTTGAGCTGAGAAGATATGCCGTAACTACGTTAGAATCAGCATCTACAGACTGCATGGAACGGTTTATGAGACGCAAATCTGCCGATGTACCTGTCACCGTGTTTCTAGAAGTCGCCTGTACAACGACATCCGGTTCGGAATATCTCAATAAAGTGTCAATCCTAATAGCGGCATTGTTAGCGACATAACTCCGCTCTTCTATTAAGGTATTACCGTCCCAGATACTTGCGGCAATGTGAAGCCAAATGCCGTTTGTGGGGATTTCGCCATTTTCAAGGCGATAATAAGGTAATACATAGCTAAATTGAACACTCATGCCACCATCATCTATTAACGCTAAGTCACTGGGCGAATAAAATATGGTTTGACCATATACACCATCAAAAGAAATTGTACGCAATGGATTTTCATAGAAAGACAGACGTACTTCATATCCGCTATTCTCTAGTGAAACATCGCTGTCGTTAAACAATTGTACTGAAAAAACACGTTCTCCTTGCTCTGCCACCAAAGTTGTTGTACGCCCTACAGATATATCGGGTTTTACGAAGGTCAACATACCGTCAAGATAGTCATCATTATTTGCATAGTTGACAACGATGCGGAAAGGAAGATTGCGTAGTATTGCGCCCATGGGTATCAGTGAATCAATAAGCGCAGTCGCACCAGGCACTAGAGCATCATTTGAAGTTGCAACTAAGGTGCTATCTACATATATCGCAATCGACTCTATGACATCAATGCCGGTGTTAGCTACACCGAAAGTTACCGGTACTTCTGCATGGGCAGAAACATGCAAATCATTAAACATAGCTTCGCCAATGAATGAATTTCCAAAGTCAGCAGACACACTGTTTGCGATTGCTCCTTGGCTTCTGTATTCCGTTCTTCTGGTGTAATCTACTGTGATGTTATTGCCGTTCAAACGACTAATCGTTATCTCCAATAAGTATCCTGCTCTAGCCTTCACAACTCTCAAAGGAGCACTCATACTTACCCGCCCATTACTGTTGTCCAGCAAAATAGCGTAAATCGCATCTCCTTGCACTTCAAAGTCATATGTCATAACCAAAAGTGCTGCCTGATTTTCAGTACCGCTCACCAAGGTTTTTATCGTAGTGGGGCTTAATGTGCTAATTCCGGCAATGTCGAGAACGTTGACACTATCTGTTAGGCTTACGGCATTTCCCGAGGAGGTTGTCAGCAGTTTTCTCACTATGACATCATTGCCATGCGTTTCGGAGAAGCGGTAAAATGACATATAAAAACCATCTCTCGTAGCAACCACTTGTGGGTTAACATTAATGTCGCCCGGATTAGCCAGTGAGAATTGCGAGGTGTTGCCGTTGCCACCTACAAACCATGCAAAAATATTACTACCATCACTATCTGCTGTGTTGGTAATACCGGCTACGAAAACAAATCCGTCCCTATTTGCAGCTATTTGAGAGCCTACAAGAACTGACTGGCTGACATCGCCAAGCAATGCCTCATCTGTCCACGAACCGCCTGTAAACCTGCTATACCAAAACTCGATACCTGCTATCGAATCACCTTCTAAACGCAACCGTTGCCACACAACAACCGCCGTGTCATTAAAAACGGCAAGTTGCGGATTGATATCTGGACTGGTGTTGTCTGTCAATGTAACCGCTTCCGACCACTCATTTCCATTGTTGATGCTCACAGAAATTTCGGAAAAACTCAGCAGGGTCATGAGGTCTTCCGCACTTAACTCGTCAAAACCTTCAAGTTCCATCAACCAATCCATGTCAACATCTTCATTCAATGTTTCTAAAGCTGCCACAGAAAAATTATTGTTTCCTGCTAAAGCACCATTCCAAGGTTCATAAGGAGCATTAAGTATAGCATTACTCTGTATAGGTGAAGCTAGTGTTTCATGGCTATCTATGACCATGGAACTTAGCTGTGCAGATGGTATGAATGTGATGGGGAAAAGAAATCTGTCGCCGAATTGTAAAAATGGAAATGCTCCTTGATTTTGAGGCCAACGGGCAATTTCTCTTGAACTGACTCGAGCACCTAAATTAAGATTGACCCCAAAACCGGGTATTCCAAAATTAGCAAAAATACCTGCATAAACCCTTTCATCAACACCAAAGCTACCAGACATACCAAACTGTGACCCCCAATGGCTTGCTCTAGAATTTATATTGTGTGCGCCTCTCTCTTCCCAGTGCATAGCCGCTTTACCCCATGCTTCCCAAACCATCTTCACGCCAAACAATGATGTAACAAAGTAATTCACATAAGGCCTGACATAGATTGATGTATCCGTCGAGACTATTAGCAGATTTGAGTTGTTTATTACATCAAGGTCTACAAATCTTGTGTCTGCTGATATTCCAATCTTTGCCCCTGCGCTTCCGCCAGCAGCGAGTGCATACACACCTACGCTAAATAGATTTAAGCTTGCTGACCCACCGCCTATCATATCACCGGATGTTATAGTTAAAAGATATCTCTGCTCAGACGGACTCCAAGTTAAAGACCCTTCAATATATGCTTCAAGTGCTGTTAAGCCGTGTCCAAAACCAAGTGATATACCAATACCAATACTACCAAAGACACCAGTGGCGGTATGCCCGGCTCTATATCTTCTAATAAAGCTCTGTACATCATTGAAGTTGAGCAGGGCTGGAGCAACGGAGTTTCTATGTCGCCCGGAAAGATAACCTCTAAGCGTATAGTTGCTATTTCCTAGCGGAGTTATAAAGGTCCTAAACCTAAGTTCATTTGCTCCAAAAATTGCCATGCCCGGTTGCGCAGGTGCTAATATTTCAGCAGTAAATGTCGGCAATATATCAACTGCGCGAAATTCATGGTTCACTGAGTTAGCAATTAGATTTGATGAACCCACCGGATTTACAGGTATCGCTACCTCTGACGCTCTCAATGCCATCTCATGCATTCCGATTGTATTAGTTAAATTAAATGGTAAAGTTGTTTGACTTGAACCATCGCTATATCTGAGAAACACATAAAAGCTGGATTGTGTGCCACGTAGTGGTAGTGCTGCTGATGTTATATTCCAGTGGATTTCTGCGTATTGCGCATTAGTTAAGAATGGAACATAACTGATGTGGAATGATTGTCCCGGCGGAGCAGAGCCAGGTCTGCCCAATTGTGATACACTGCGTATTTCTGCCGATGTTACTGTTCTTCCAATAGGTGAAACCAGAAAGGCTACTAAATTTCTTGATGGGTGGGAGTCGCAAATACTGAAAAAATCTCTCTGGTGAGTCACATTGCTACCATCCATCTTGTATGTCACAACCGCTTGTAATTGGTCACTCCAGGGACGTATATAGAACCTATGGACTCCATTGCTAACTGCCTCTCTTCTGTCGAGCATAGCGTCAAACTCCACTAACACAGGCGCAAGCTGTCTATTGTCATCTGGAAAACTGATTTCAAACATATAGCGGAAAGTATCTTGTGCGCTTATCGCCCCAAAGCTGTCTGTATCAAGATTAAGGAAAATTCTTCCGCGAGCCGACGGAAGGACTTCATAAGACTTGTTTATATATGATGATTCAACGAAAGCACCATTGACAAATAATCCGCCCACAATCTGCACATCACCTGTAAATTGTCCCTCTCCTATCACATTGGCAAACAATGTCACATTGGAAAGCGGTGTCAAACGCACTTGGTTGACAGGATATGGGTCTGTAAGATGTTCGCCACTAATTAGGTTACTTGTATCAATTGTAGCCGCCCACTTATTAGCACCAGAACCGGACTGAGCAAGTATGTCGCCTACTATGCCACTGTGCTCAAATATAGCCGCTTCTCCCCGAGTGTTTGAGGTTATAGTCCGCTGAAGTCCACTGCCATTTGTAAAAGTAAATTGCGTTGTTTGCGCAGGTACAGCTTGAATCAAGAACAAAGTGCTTTCCAATGTGTTTACATTAACACTAATTGTTTCTGTTGACCCTGAACTGATATGAGTTACTGTAAGCGCGGTATTACCTTCGTCTATTCCGACAATACGCACGGGTAGTAGTGGAGAAGTAATGGCATCGGGCATCACTCTTGACCATCCTCTTGATGTTAAAGCATGTACCTCGGCAACACTTTCATCGTCTACTTCCCAAGCCAGCCCATCATCCGAGGAAGTCCACGAAAAGCCATCTTCCCCCAATCGTACATGATGAAACAATCTCAGATTATTGCGAAATGCAAATATTTCACTTGACCCCATGCCGTCCATCGCATCCCTATTATCGATAGTGATAGACGCTCCAAGCTCTTGGGATAGGGCATTATCATTAAATATCTCAAAGAATATTGCGTCAGAATCAGAGTAACCATATTGATTAGTGACCACTACCATGATTGTATATGTATCTCTCAATGCTGTAATAGGTGGAATATAAATAGTTACACTGCTGCCATCTTCGGTGAAATTTCCATAAGGTAAGTTATTTCTTCTAACCGTGAGAGTAAAATCAAAATCCCCTGCACCTTCCACACTCCACGGCAGACGTATTGAATCCATACCGCTGAGGAATACCGTGTTGTCAAGTGTATCGAAACTGATACGAGGAGCACCCGGTCTTACTACAACAACACTCTCAGCAGTTTCCCCACCTTCTACAGCAGTAGCTGTAATCGTTGCGGTACCCATGGATATCGCAGTTACAAGCCCATTATGATTCACTGTTGCAATGCTTTCATTACTGCTTGACCAGAGAACACCAGTATATACGGCATCTTGCGGATACACTGTCGCAGTGATACGCCCCGCTCGACCTTCCACAAGATACATTCTTCCTATATCAAGTGAAATCCCAGCTCGTGCGGGTTCTACGGTAACTAAGCATGATGCTGTAAAGCCACCCTCCTCAGTTGTGACTGTGATTGTGGCTGTGCCGAAATCGCGTGCGGTTACTGTGGCAGTAAGTCCATCCCCATCTACAGAAACGATGTCAGGATTACTGCTGTTCCATGTTACAGCTTGATTCGCAGCGTCTTGCGGAATAATGCTTGCTGTCAATGTACCAGGCGGCAATGCCCCTTGACTTCCTATGTATAAAGTCAGAGCAGTAGTATTAAATGAAATTCCTGTAACAGGGCTATTAACGGTTATTGTGGCTGTGTCGGTGAAATTTCCATCTACTGTTCTTACTGTTATTGTTGTCATACCGGGAGATATAGCTGTTACAACACCATTAACAACTGTGGCTATGCTCGGGTTACTGCTTTCCCATGTTACAGCTTGGTTTGTTGCATTAGAAGGCGTTATGGTTGCTGACAACGTGTGAGTTTCATTTGGTTCAAGCGTTGCGGAGCGAGGATAAAGGCTCACCCCTGTTACATGATGCGTCCACTGTGCTGTGAATGTAATAGGTCCAGTAACTAATCGCGCCGCAACGTCCTGATTAGTCAAGTGCGGAGAACCAGCAATTTGACCGACATAACGCCATCCTGCAAGTGTAGCGTTCTCGAGTATGGGAAAGGGAACGTTAGTTGCACCTATCGGTAAACCTTGGGGAAGTGTATGAACAACATTTGTTATGTTGCCACCCACATTACCACTGTTTAGGTTGAAAGTTGCTGCGTGGGTTATCCGTGTCCACTGTGCGGTAAAAGTTATTGGCTCAGTAACTATCCGTGCTGCTACTTGCTGATTAGTCAAGTGCGGAGTATCAATAGCTTGCCCGATGTACCGCCACCCAGCAAGCGTAGCGTTTTCAAGTGATGGTATGGGTACATTGGCTGTGCCTATTTGTCCACCACGCGGCAGTGATATTTGAATATTAGCTGCAGAGCCACCTACATTACCACCGTTTAATTCGAAAATTGCAGGGACTGGTGTTATTAATGTTGGTACATTACGATTAATAGCTGTGCCATCGCCAAGCTGTCCACTATCATTGCTTCCCCATGCCCACAAACTGCCATCATTCCTTACAGCAACTGTGTGCCCCCCCACATCCGACACGCTTGCCCAATTGCTGGCTGTGTCAATGCGTATCGGCCAAGCTGTCCACTAGCATTACTTCCCCATGCCCACAAACTGCCATCAGCTCTTATACCAAATCCCGCTGACACGCTTGCCCAATTGCTGGCTGTGCCAATGCGTATCGGCTCAAGCTGTCCACTAGCATTACTTCCCCATGCCCACAAACTGCCATCAGCTCTTATACCAAGAGAGCGGGAGTGTCCCGCTGATACGCTTGCCCAATTGCTAGCTGTGCCAATGCGTATCGGCTGCATTCTGGCGGTTGTCGTACCATCGCCGAGTTGCCCACTAGCATTGTTCCCCCAAGCCCATAGGGTGCCGTCAGTCCTAGTGGCAAGCGAGTGGGAGTATCCCGCTGATACGCTTGCCCAATTGCTGGCTGTGCCAACCCTAATCGGACTCCAAGCAACGGGAAAGGTTCCAGGAGAGTTGCCAGGATGCTCACCAAGTTGCCCCTCTGCTCCCCATCCCCAAGCCCAAAGACTGCCATCAGTTCTAGTAGCAAGAGAGTGGGAGTATCCCGCTGATACGCTTGCCCAATTACTGGCTACACCGACTCTGGCAGGCAAAATTACAGAAAGAAAGTCAGTGTATGCAGGACTACCTTGCAACCCAAGCCGACCGTTCCTGTTGTAGCCCCAAGCCCATAGAGTGCCGTCAGCCCTAGTAGCAAGCGTATGATTAGCACTCGCTGTCACGCTAACCCAATTAGTTGCGCTGCCAATCCTAATAGGTTCATTGCGTTGATTGCCTACGTAACCAAGACCAAGTTGAGCATTAGAGTTATTCCCCCATGCCCAGAGGCTTCCGTCGTTTTTGATGGCTACCGTGTGACTCCACCCAGCTGCTATTGATCTCACTCCATGCGATGATAGGGTAAAGGTTTCCTGAAGTTGTACAATGGAAGCAATGTCTGAACACCTCGCATACTCAGCAAATATTTCCTCTTTATAAGGTAACTCCGCTTCAACCCCTATATTATCACCCAACCCCACTGCTTCCACATCAAACCCATAAATTGTCGAAAAGAAAACTGACCCGTCGCCGTCGCGCTGACCTTCAAAGTACAGCAATACGGCTGAGTCAGTTATTACTTGCGAAGTATTTGGGTTATAATCAAACACCGTGCCGCTCACGTTGTCTAAGTCAGCAAAAGTGAGCGAGGACGGTTTTGTCACGCTCGAATCTATCAGCAGTCCATAAACTCTAGGATATACACCACTAGAAGTATCATTGCCAAAATAGGCAGGCATATTTGATTCATCAAAGACAGTTTCATAAGTTAACGCCTCGCCACCGGAAATTTTGACAGGCAGGTTGTCATATGCGCCGAACATCGTGTCTATCAGTATGCGTCCTTCGACATTGCCGTTGAAAGTCTCGCCATAATAAGCACTTTCAATCTCATAACGTATATAGACAGCATACGAGTTTGCTCTAACCTCGTTTTGGACTATATTCAGATACTGTGAAATATATAGACCATTTTTATACCACACCGCCTGTGCCGTCCCACCGTGGTTTATCATTGGTGGCATGACAAAGAACGCACCCGGATAATTGCCTCCGAACACGAATTCTTCGCCATCTATCCTAAAGCTACCGAAAGACGGTGGTTTTGATTCATCAAGCTCGGCGCTGGATGGCAAGATATAAAAACCACCTGTGCTCTGGTTTACATAGAACTTTATGGAACCATTATCATCGCTGATAAAGCCGTCACCGCCGTGTGCGGGAACAGATATAATTTGCTCATGCGAAGCGACACTTTGACTTGCCCCATCATCAATATACCCATTTGCATCAGGCACAGCCATCGCAACCGTGCTGAGCATGAATAAAAATGCGAGCAACAGAGTCAGTGCTCTTTTCAGACCTTTTTTTATTTGTGTGGATTTCCCGGTCATATTGTAAATGCGTGTAATCGCCTTGGACGAACTTTTCCTCTCCATGTCTCGAAGACCTCCACTTTTCAGTTATTCAATTTCGCTCTCCCT
>Ga0209755_10000139_pt1 | contig 138465 bp, 113 predicted proteins | sample TergutCo191P1_FD_187301 | JGI IMG/M metagenome (GOLD analysis project Ga0209755, IMG submission 187301) | Cornitermes sp. P1 segment gut microbial communities from Petit-Saut dam, French Guiana - Co191P1 (SPAdes) (version 2) | ecosystem: Host-associated > Arthropoda: Insects > Digestive... | reverse complement strand
TTTCGGCGTCCGAAACTAAGCAAAAAAGGGCTTTTTTTGCGAAATTTGCGGAAATAGTGCCAAAAACAGTAAAAACCTGCATACCCAAAAATATACTGTTTTTCTAATTTTTTATCAAGCTATTTTTACCTTTTTTTTAATTTTTTTTGTTACGTGTTTTTGTGTACAAGCAGGGCAGGGGGCGCCCGCGCGGGTGGAAAACAATTTTGGAATTCCCCGCCACGCCCAAGTATGCACCGCGCAGCGGTGTTGTTGAGTAAAATTAGCAGGGCGTGGCGCCCATTTAAGGTCAACGAGATGAAGGCAGCGCGAACGCTTTAGCGTGAGCGGCGCGCCCCAAGACCTGTAAAGCAACAACAACCACCTTTGAGGTAATAAAAGTAAAACATCTAAAATGCGCACATCTTTCTTATAAAATCGACAATCAAACTTCATTTTAGATGTTTTAGGGCTCGAAAGCGCGCCCAAGTTGCACCGCGCAGCGGTGTTGTTAAAAAAAATTAGCAAGGCGTGGCGCCCATTTAAGGTCAATGAGATGAAGTAGGCGCGAGGACTTTAGTCCGCGCGGCGCGCCTTCCTTCAAATGTTTTGCCCACAGGCAGGCTTACCCGTCTATGCGAAGAGGTATTCAAATTAAAAAGGTAAAGGTTATCATCAAACGCAGCCGCTTATTCCCGTACTTGGCTAAACCCTGTAAAAATTGTAGAGTAAAACAAAGGATAAAAAAATGAAACCATACGCACAAATGTCAAAAGACGAATTGTCAGCTTTAAAGAACGGGCTGGAAAACCAGCTGAAATCATATAAGGAAAAAGGCAAGAAACTCAACATGACACGCGGAGTTCCCTCGCAGGAGCAGCTTGATCTCTGCAACGATATGCTTACATGCCTTAGCGCAGATGATTATAAAGCCATAAACGGAACCGATTGCCGCAATTACGGCGGATTGGACGGAATACCCGAACTTAAAAAAATATTCGCGGAACTTTTGGATTTAACTGAAGACGAAGTAATCGTTGCCGGTAACTCATCGCTTGCTTTAATGTTTGACAATGTTGCCGTAAATATGTCTCACGGGGTAAGGGACGGAACACCGTGGCAGAGTCAGGGGAAGGTAAAATTTTTGTGCCCGACTCCGGGATACGACAGGCATTTTACAATCTGCAATTATTTTCATATAGAGATGATTCCAATCGAAATGGGAATCGACGGCCCCGACATGGATACTGTCGAAGAAATGGTCGCCTCTGATCCGATGATTAAAGGTATATGGTGCGTTCCCAAATTTTCCAATCCTACAGGAATTGTCTATTCTGAAAACACGATAAAACGCCTGGCAAACTTAAAACCTGCGGCAAATGATTTCCGCATTTACTGGGATAACGCGTATGCCTTCCACGATTTGAGCGGTTCAATCTCTGACATTGCGAATATTATCCGTCTTTGCGAAGAGTACGGAAACCCAAACATGGTTTATATGTTCGCTTCTTTCTCAAAGGTTAGTTTCGCAGGCGCGTCTGTTACCTGCATGGCATCTTCAAAATCTAATTGCGAGCATATCCGCAAACGTTTAAGCGCGCAGACAATCGGCCCCGATAAATTAAATCAACTGCGCCATGTGCGTTTTTTCAAAGACGCGGCAGGTGTTCGCTCTCACATGAAAAAACACGCGGCGATTTTAAAGCCAAAATTTACACTTGTAAATGACACACTTCAAAAGGAACTTGGCGGGCTTGATATCGCAAGATGGACAAACCCTCAAGGCGGCTACTTTATCAGTTTTGATTCGCTGGAAGGCTGCGCAAAACGCATAGTTGCTCTGTGCGCCGAAGCCGGTGTAGCGTTAACCCCGGCAGGAGCGACATATCCTCACGGAAATGATCCGCACGACAAAAACATCCGCATTGCTCCTACCTGTCCGCCGCTTGGCGAACTGAATGAAGCGCTGGAAATATTTTGCATCGCGGTTAAGCTGGCAAGCACAGAAAAGTTGTTAACCGGGAAGTAAATTTCTTCCTTAAATAACGTTCTTGACAATCATTCTTTAAAAAAAGTATAAATATAACGGAGGATTTATCATGGGATACATCGACAACATTATCGCCGGTATCGAAAAAAGAGATGCTGGGCAGCCTGAGTTTATCCAGGCAGCAAAGGAAGTATTGGAATCACTGCGCATTATCGTAGATCAGGACAGTACGTATGAAAAAGCCGGTCTTTTAGAGCGGCTTGTCGAGCCGGAACGCGCTTTGGTTTTCAGGGTTCCATGGCTGGACGACTCGGGAAAGGTTCAGGTTAACCGCGCGTTCCGCGTGCAGTTCAATTCGGCAATCGGCCCCTACAAAGGCGGACTTCGTTTCCATCCTTCTGTCAATTTGAGCATTATTAAATTCCTCGGTTTTGAACAGATTTTTAAAAACTCCCTTACGGGACTTCCAATGGGCGGCGGCAAAGGCGGCTCGGATTTCGACCCCAAGGGAAAAAGCGATAATGAAGTAATGCGTTTCTGCCAGTCTTTTATGACTGAACTTTACAGGCACATTGGCCCTGATACCGATGTTCCGGCAGGCGACATCGGCGTCGGCGGAAGAGAAATCGGTTTTATGTACGGTCAATACAAACGCATCGTAAACAGATTCGAAGGTGTGCTTACAGGCAAGGGTTTAAACTGGGGCGGCTCTCTTGCAAGAACCGAAGCTACAGGTTACGGTCTTGTTTATATCGTAGACGAATATTTAAAAAGTAAGAGCGACGGCTTCAAAGGGAAAAAAGTTGTTATTTCAGGCAGCGGAAATGTCGCGATTTACGCGGCGCAAAAAGCGATGTCTTTAGGCGCGACAGTCGTGAGTATGTCTGACAGTAACGGATACATCTATCACAAAGACGGTATAAATCTTGATACAATTAAAGACCTTAAAGAAATAAAAAGAGAAAGGCTTTCCAAATATACCGATACCAACAAAGACGCGGTTTACAACGATGTCAGCAAGGGCAGGGTATGGGATATTGCATGCGATATCGCTCTTCCGTGCGCGACGCAGAACGAACTTCTTCTTGATGACGCGAAAACCCTTACATCCAATGGCTGCAAAATTGTAGGTGAAGGCGCGAACATGCCTACATCGATGGATGCGACAGAACTTCTTTTAAGCAAGGGTGTTGCGTTCTTCCCCGGCAAAGCGGCAAACGCAGGCGGCGTAGCGACATCCGGTCTTGAAATGAGCCAGAACTCAGCGCGCCTTTCGTGGTCGTTCGAAGAAGTGGACTCAAGATTAAAAGGCATAATGCAGGGTATTTTCCGCAGCATGGACGGCGCGGCAAAAGAATACGGTAAACCCGGCAACTTTGTAATCGGCGCAAATATCGCCGGCTTCAAAAAAGTAGCCAGTGCCATGTTAGCCCAGGGTGTAATTTAATTAACAGGTGTAAATGTAACAGGCGGCTCCAGCAGATCCTGGATGCCGTTTGTTCCAACGCGCACGCGTGAAAGAATCATAAGTCCTGCGGCTATTTCGGTTTTATAAACCATGCGATTTTCCGAGTCGCTTACTTCGGGGCGCATTTCTAAGAGGTCGTTATTGTCTACTTTGTAAAAGACATAACGGCCTTTTCTTGTATTTACGCTGGAAGTAATTGTATATTCGCCTGAACTGTTAAAATGGATTCTGCCCCACGACGAATCAAAAGCCGCGTCTATCGTGGGCTGCAGCTGCGAAACAGTTTCTCTTACATTTGCGGCTCCGGCGCGGCGGTAGGAACCGTCCCATGTTGTGTTTGCGGTGATCCTCAGCCTGACGTCTTCTATAACCCTCAATCTGATACTGTCTAATGATTCAAGTTCAATGTCGATGGAACGAAGCAAGGTACTTATCGATATATTCTGGCTTCTTATAAATAAACCGAAACGTGTAGGATTAGAAGTCTGCCAGCGGAAAACCTGCTGCGCCTCATCGCCGTAAAAAATAATTTCCTTTCCGGCAGGGTTAAAGTACAAATACTGCGTCATGTCGATTGTCCCCTGCGCCGTTACATAATACCAAAGGTCGCTGATAAAATTTTCAAACACACCGGGAGCGCCGCTTAACAGTTCTCTTAGCCGCCTCTGTTCAATTTGAGATCCCGGAATCCTTGATACATTGATTTGCTCGTATTGCTCGCTTAAGGGATTAAACGCGTAAATTGTCTCGATCTGATCCAGCATATTTAACGATGCGCTGTCGTGTCCGTAGGAAGCAAGGGTGTGGCTTTTCCCCCTCGTTATACCTTGCTGGTATGCCAGAGATCGTCCGGTCTCCTGAATTACAATAGAACCCGCGATAACAAGCTCTGCTATTTTTTTATATTCCATGTCCGTGCTCTGACCCTGGCTATGCCTGAATATGGTCATTGTTTGTTCGTTGTTCGCGTTCATACCGGTAACGATAATGCAGTTGTTTCTGTCGCCGATTAAGTCCTGGGTAAAAAGCGAGATGGTTTCGCTTCTTGTCGCGGCAGTCGGCGTATTCCACATCCGCCTGTATCCGCGCTGAACCATGTCATAACCTATAAATGCAAGGGATATTGGAGTTGCCGCGCCGTTCGTTCTGTAGACCACAAATTGCTCTTCCATCTGATGTGTTTCGCTCTGTCTGTTAAGCACGGCGATCTCTGTTTCATTGTCCGCAAGCGGCATTTTAAGGCTGAGGTTTTCTTCCCGGATCAGCCACCCTGCCTGATCTGACGAGGAAATGGAAGCGGTTTCCCGGGGTGTTACGATTCTTGTTTTTGTGTCTTCGACCGATTCCTTGTCTATGACGCGGTTAAAAAAACCAGTCGCCAGAAGAATTATTAAAAGAACAGACAAGGAAGCTATTATTATCGAAGAATTTATAAGCGCTTTTTTCATTAAGTTTACATTATCACATATTGAGCCGCGATTCCACACAGTCCAGCAGGTTTTTTACCGTTTCATCAAGGTTGGATACGCTCCTGAATCCGGCTGCCGTAACATGCCCGCCGCCGCCGAAATTCTGAGCAATTTTAGAAACATTTACCTTTCCCTTGGAACGCAATGAACAGAAAACCTCACCGCTGCCTTTTTCCTTTAACAGCAAAGATACTTCAACTTCCCTTGCTTTAAGCGGGATATTGACGATATTTTCTACATCTTCAAATTCCGCTCCCGATATTTCAAAGTCTTCTTTTTTTAAGATGATAAGAGCGATCCTTTTCCCGGATAAAAACTCAAGGTTGGAAAGTGCCTGTCTTTGAAGCAGCACAGCGGCGCATGATGAGTTTTCCATTAACTGCCTGTAAATCCGGTTCGGCGCCGCTCCCCATTCAAGGGTTTTAATTGCCGCTTTAAAAGTTCTTTCCGTGGTTTTCGGATACGCGAAAAAACCGGTGTCTAAAACGATGCCCGCATAAGCCGCAGTCGCGGTTTGCGGATCGAGCTCTGTCCCGGTCAGGCAGGCAAGTTCAATCGTAAGTTCCGATGTTGATGAAGCGGCGGAATCGATAAATCCTGTAAGTTTGGAAATGGGTTTTGGTTCATGATGATCAATAATGAAATTTTCCTTTGACAATTTTAGAGCTTCACGGACAGTTCCAAGGTGGATTTCTTCGGATGTATCCAAAACAAGAATTACCGAGCTTTTTACAAAAGGCTTATGCCTGTCAGGATCCCAAACATCAATTTCCTGTTTTTTTTCTGTAATTAAAAATTGAAGGTATTCGGGGATTGGCGAAGAGTTTATAATTTTTACGTCTTTTCCCGCGTTCTTTAAAATCGAAGCCATCACAAGTTCTGCCCCAAGTCCGTCTGCATCAGGCGAGTCATGTGTTGTGAGGACAAAAGATTTATGGCTTTCTATAAATGAAAGGACAGATTCAAACATGAACTATCGGGAGAAAAACGCCGCAGCCGATCTCTTCACTCTTGATTCAAGATTTAACCCTACAACAAGCGCGCGCCAGCCTGAGAATTCTTCAACTCTTGAAAAACGCAAAAGGTTTGCCTGAGGGCCTGAAAGTACGGATGAAAGCGCGGCAGGGGATGCGCTGATTAAAAGGGTATAACTGTAACCTGAACTTTGTTTTGACGAAGCGTCTTTTAAAGCGCCGGAAAAATCCGGGTTGCTGCCTGCGGGCGATAAATCCCTTATGCTTTTTTTGACAGCGTCTTTATCCGCGGCTGTGTCCATCTTGCCGGTATAAATAATTCTTGACTGCGAGCCTGCGTTCCAGACAGTAACGCGATCTCCGTCAGAAAGTATCTGATCAAGACGGGTATTAACCCATGTTGTAATTTCGTTTTTTAAACCGGCAAGAGAGGAGGAGCCGTCTATTATTAAGTTTACATCGATTGGAGCGCGCTGGGCGAACACCGGAGAATGTCCGGTAAATATTAAAAAAACGAAGGACATCAGAATACCAATGTTTTTGAGGCTCGGCCTCATGGTTCTATTCGTCATGACTGTATTCTAATATACTATTGAAAAAATTGCTAGTTTTTTCCGGCGCCGTTTTTGCCCCAAAAAAGAGCTTTACAACAGGCGAAAAAATATGATATTCTTCTATAAGGTTATAGTTATAAACTAATTTTTAAGGAGAGTTATATGGGAGCAATTGATCTGCCCAAATCGCCGAATGTATTCCATCCGGAGAAACCAAGTGCAGTCGGTTCACGCAATTCATTAGCGCAGGAATATCGTGATCAGCAGGCTGAAGTTAATTTGCTGTTGGAGGAAGAAACCAATAAGGTTATCCACCACCTGACAGCCCGTCTGCCAAAAGACGTTCTTGAACGCCTTGATGTAATGGGCAGCGTAAAAGAAAAGCTGTACAATTACTTCAACCAGAATTACCAGAACATGTTCAATCGTTACATGGTAACGAGCGAAGATGAAATGGTTAAGAAGGTCAGAAACTTCATCGATAAAGAAGAAACAAAAGTTCTGACCCGTTACACGCCGAAAGAAATTGCAGACCTTCTTGACGCCGTTGGCGGCGCCGATAAGTTCAATACAGGCGAAATTGAAAAATCAGTAGTTAATATGTACGGCCACTTGCAGGGCCACATCCAGAGGGGTGTCAACGAGCTTGAAACCCACACCAACAGTATCCTTCGTCAGAAAACAGATACCGGCGCTTTCGTCCGCGGCGAGAACGCGTACTCAATCGTAAAGTGCGCATTCAAAGACAATGTCTTAAAACCGAAGACAGTTACCGATGTTAAACTTTCTGTTAACATTTTAGACTCAGAACTTATCAGCCCCATCTTCCATTATCAGGTAACAGTTGAATATCTTGTCAAAGACTTAATCGCGAAGCACATCATCGACAGCATCGATAAACTTATCGAACAGATTAAAGACGAAAGAATCGACGAGGGCATGGAAGAGCTTTCGGACGGAGAGGTCATCTTTACAAAGCTCAGCAAGGTAGACACCTTTACAGATGACGATTTAGAAAACGAAAAATCAAAACGCTATACCTTCATGGCGAAAAGACTGATGGACAGGCTTACTGATCTTCGCGCCGAAATTGATCCTGAATCGTTCGACGCTCTCAATGTCCGCGAAGGCATTAAAAAGATCATCGACATGGAAAATATCCGCAACCGCGGCTTTAACACAGCGATCAACTCAATCACCGCGATTCTTGACACTTCCAAAATGGGATACCAGTACATCGAAAACCTCAAAAACGGCCGCGAAGTCATCATTCGCGAGTATGAGGACACCGATCTTGCCCATCTGCCCGATGAACGCTATTCAATCAAAATGCGTTATTTCGACAATGCCCAGCTCATCGAAGACCGCAAGGCCTACGATGTAATGCTTAAGAGCTTCGAAACCGAAGTTCAGCACCTCTGGGATGTTCTGGAAGTCATTTATCAGGAGAAAAAAGGCTCCGGTATTACAGATTTCAAGGATCTCGGAGCCAAGAAGAAGAGCAAAATCCAGAAAAACATCAAAGAAAAGAGCGGAGAACCCTGTTACGAAGATATTGCCAAGGTTTGGGACGAAATTTCCTTTATCAAATCGGCAGAAACCGAAGTTGAGAAATCCAATCGCACATATATCTGGGAAAAAGACAGAATTCGCAGCCGCATTATCCTTATGCGCAATAAAATGAAGAAAATGTGGGACTATTTGTTCCCGGTCGAAAGACGCGTTATGGAAGACAGGCTTGCGTTCCTGGAAAGGGAATATTACAGATTTGATTACATGATCAATCCGTACCACCTCCAGCCCGGAATCCTGCTCGATGTAGATATTACCTCCATTAAGCGCAAAAAAGCCACGTTGGACGCAATGGCGAACGTACTCAATGAGTTCCTCCACGGCGTATCAAAAGGCTTCCAGGATGCAGCGTTTGCGTCGTTCAGCCGCAGAAGGTCAACAGTCCGCGAAGACATCAACCAGTCATTTGCTACAGTTACCGACTCAGAAGAAGAAGAGCAGGCTGTTCAGGCAGCGGCTCCCAAGCCAAGACCGGCAGCGATTGCCGCTCCTAAATCCAAACCGAAAGCCAAACCCAAGAAAAAGGGCGTAGTTGATTCAAAATCCAAAGCTAAAAAAGGCGGACGCGGCGGGATTGCGGAACTATAAACGTTAAAGCGCTTAAACAATTTTAAGTGTGTTTACTTAGCGCCCCCGATTGTTTTTTCGGGGGCGTTTTTTTTACAAAAAAGGAGACTATATGGCTGATAATGTCAATTTGGAAATTCTTTCTACCCGTTCAGGCTTTAACAGTGCGGTTAGGCATATTAAAAAAACAATGGAAATAGCATCAAACGCCAATTCAAACCTTGGCGATATTATTTTTGAAATGGATGATGAAGAGTTGACAAGCGGCAGAACTGGTTTGCTTCTAAGAATGTTATTGGTTGATAAACTTGGTTATAAAACAGCGTCAGCCAACCTTGCTTCGACAGTTAATGATCTTTCCGTTCTTGCGAAAGAATTCGGAAAATGGAACGGTGTTGATCTTGTCGCGGCTTATTATCATCCTGAAATGGGACTTCTTGTGGCGAATCCAAAAGTCGCCGAAGAATTAACAGGTTTTGGCCAGCTGCGAAAGCGCGAGCTGATGGTAGTGTATGCCGGCCTTCAGGGTAACGAGACTGATGAAAACTGCCAGAAAGCCGCGAATCTCGCAATCAAACTTTTTGAAGGTTCAAAGGTAACCGCTCCCTCCGGTCTTACAAGAGGAAAATTTACTGTAAAGAAAGTATCCAAGCCTAAAAAAGCGTCTGAAGCAAAGCCGGTAAAAGTAAAAACTCCGGTAAAAGCTAAATCCAGCGCGAAGAAAGCGGCGGCTCCGGCGGCAAAAGCGGCGGCGCCTGTTGTCCAGGTAAAATCGACAGGCCCTGCAAGAATGACGCCGCGTTATGCGGTAGTTGTAAGGAATGAACTGTTCCACAACGGGAATGTTGAGGCATGGAAAAGGATTGTTGCCAGTTACAAGGCAAAACATCCCAGCCTTGAAGTATATATTTATTACGAAAATGAAAGGATATTAGACATCAATTCATTGTTTAAGTGGGGCAAGGTAAAACATGGCAGCGCCATCGAATTTGCTGTAGCCGGAAATGAAATTCAGGATGTTGCAAAACTGCAGCGCTACCTCGCGCAGGGAGCCAGTCAAATGTTCGAAGCATTCCTGCGCGGGCCGGTTAATTCCGTGCTTAAACTTTTCTAAACATAAGGAAATTTTATGGACTCAAGAATACATTTTTTTAGTCAGAAAGACGTTATCCCATCCAAGGTCAGCCCGGAACTGCTTGGTATCCGCGGACGGCAAGCAAATGAATTTGCCGAGCTGCAATTTCCAATTTTACCGGGTTTTATTTTTGACGCGGACATCGCGTCGGATATCGACATAAAAGTAATTAAGAAAGATATAGGCGCGCTTTTAGCCAAGTGCGGAAAGCTGTCAGGCAAAACTTACGGCAGCGCGGAAAACCCGATGCTCTTAAAAGTGATTATATCCCCTAACATGGCGATATCGACATATCCTACGCTGCATAACTTCGGCCTTGTTAAACCAACGCTTGAAGCTTTCGCAAAATGGGTAGGAAAAGATTTTGCAGTAAACGAAGTGCTGTTTTTAATCAGCGGCATGCTCAGCATCGAAGAGCGCATTAAAGAACTTGAAGGCAAGGCAAAAGAAAAAGACGCTATCGGAGAGCAGAACAAGCTGATTAAACGCCTGCTTGGAATTAAAGGGCCTTCCAATGAGCTTCACGGCGAAGCGGATAAAACACCTCTTCCCAAAAGAAAAACAGCTTTTGAATACATGGACGAATACGCCAAGTATTTCCCCAAAGGTTTCTTTGATGACGCTGAAACGCAGTTATTGCTCGTACTCGACGAGATTTCCAAAATGCTCAGGCTCGATGAACAGAACGATGATGATACCGCCATTTTAATCCAGCCGATGGTATACGGAAATTACGGAAAAGATTCTTGTTCCGGCCATTTCTTCAGCCGCAATGTTGTAACAGGCGAGAGAAAACTTCAGGGTAGTTATTTCACAGGCAAGTTCAACGAAATCGGCGCTACAGGGTATGAAATTAACAAGATCGATCCGTCTCATCTTAAACAACTCGAAAAAATCGCGTGGACGCTGGAAGACAAATTTAAAGAAATCCGCCAGATCCGCTTTACCGTAGAAAACGGCAAACTGTGGCTGATTGAGCAAAGGCTTGTCGATCAAAAATCAACACAGGCGGATTTAAGGCTGCTTCTTGATCTGCAAAAACGAAAAATTGTTGATGCTTCCTATGTTATAAAAGCGATTGATCCTCTAAGGCTGAATGAAATCCTTCATCCGGTTATCAATTCTTCCAGCGTAAAGGGATTTAAATCATGGAAGGGCGGCATTGCCGGCGCGCCGGGAGCTGCAATCGGACGCGTTTATTTCAGTACGGACGCATTGCTGGAAGCGAAAAGAACTTCCGCACAACAGGGAGAAGACGACCGTTTTATTCTTGTTCTTGAATCTTCTTTCGCGGAAGATGTTAAAGCAATCGAAGTAAGCACGGGTGTATTAACTGCCGAAGGCGGCTATTCCGCTCACGCGTCTGTAGTAGCGCGCCAGTACGGAAAAGTTTCGCTCGTGTCTCCCGCGCTTAAAATCAAGGGAAACAAAGCGTCAATCGAAAATATCAATTTTTCCGAAGGCGATTACATTACAATCGATGTTCCCTTTTACGGTGAATCAACCGTATATCTGGGAGTCGCGGATTTAATTGAGCCGGATCCGGAGGGTTCGGGGCTTCTTGATTTTATTAAACTTTCAAAAGATTTCCTTAAGGATTTCCATGTACGCTGCAATGCCGACACTCCAAAAGACGCGGCGTTGGCGTTAAACTTCGGCGCCGAGGGCGTAGGGCTATGCCGCACGGAACACATGTTCTTTAAAGCCGACCGCATCAATGTTTTCCGCGACATGCTCATGTCCGACGACAAAAAAGAAAGACAGAAAGCGCTTAATAAACTTCAGGTTATGCAGAGGGAAGATTTCTGCGGCATCATGAAAGTTATGGACGGTAAAGAAGTTGTAATCCGTCTTTTGGATTCGCCGCTTCATGAGTTTATGCCTCACAATCCCGATGAACTGAACGCTTACATTAACCATGTCGCCAAGGTAAAAGGCACAAAGCCGTCTAAAGCAGAAATAATGGCGCGTATCGACGCGCTGCACGAGTTTAACCCGATGCTTGGGCACCGCGGCTGCCGTATCGCAGTTTCGTACCCCGAGATTTACGCGATGCAGGTAAAAGCCATTTTTGAAGCTTCATACAAACTGCGCTCACAAAAAATCGACGCGCGCCCTGAAATTATGGTTCCAATCGTAATGAACGACGCGGAATTAAAACTTATCGCCTACGGTAAAAAAATCGAAGGTTCAAACTATCTTGGTATTGTCGATATCGAAGAAGCTTTGCGCAAAGAATTAAAAGCCAAAGAAGTGGAATATAAAATCGGTACAATGATAGAGCTTCCCGCTGCCGCTCTTGGAGCCGGAGAAATCGCCAAATACGGGCGATTCTTCAGTTTCGGCACCAACGATTTAACTCAAACGACACTGGGTATTTCCAGGGACGATTTCACATCCTTCATGCCGGATTACACTCTGTTTGACTTAATCAACGGTAACCCGTTCTCGACATTGGATCCGCGCGTTAAAGAGCTTATCGCTCTTGCCACAGACCGCGGACGTCTTACCCGCCCCGATCTCGTTTGCGGATTGTGCGGCGAACACGGCGCCAATCCCGAAAATGTACGCTTCTGCATGGACGCGGGTCTTAACTATGTTTCCTGCTCCCCGTATTCGGTGCCAATCGCGCTTTTGGCGGTAGCTCAGGCAGAGATTGAAAAAGCCGCAGCCGCTCAATAAGATTTTACACAAATAAAAAAGGCTGCCGTAAGCAGCCTTTTTTTTATCTCTTTTAATAACTTTTACTGGTATTGACCTTCGAAGCTCATTGATTTTTTAACAATGTCGGCGATTAATTTACCGGCTTTCTTCGCATCGGTTGACGGTACTCTTCTGAATCTGTTAAGAGATTCCATGAAGAAATTGGCGATTGAATCGTAAAGCACAGGAGTCTGATAAAAAACTGTCGCGAAATTAATGCTTGTGGGTTTAAGAATTGTGAATGAACCGTATGATTCGTTGGGCTGTTTCGCTACCATAATTTTTGTCTGATTGCTTGCGGTAATAATATCCAATTCGCTGAAACGTTTTGGAATCCTTTCGCCTTCCGACCTTGAAACAGGTTCTTGGAATTTTTTCTCGTATGTGTCATGTTCAACCAGAACATACAATTTTTTTCCGCCTGTAACGAATGTTAAACCATCGGCTGTCGGGAAAATTTCTTTTACACCCGCGTAAGATACGATTTCGTAAATTGAGTACATTGTTTTTTCGCTGAAGAAGGATGAAACGATATATCCCTGATCAAAAGGAAGTTTGTTCTGGGCAAAGGCTTCAAATAGATCGCGGTATTTTACATTGGAAACTTCAACAGGTTTTGCGGCAGGTTTTTTTGCTGATGATGCTTTGGATGCAGGTTTCGCCGCGGCTTTCTTTGTTACAGCAGATTTAGCAGCAGGTTTTTTCGCTGCGGGTTTTTTTGCAGCAGGCTTTTTTGCCGATGCTGCTTTAGCAGCAGGTTTCTTTGCCGCCGGTTTTTTCGCTGCGGGTTTTTTTGCAGCAGGCTTTTTAGCCGACGCTGCTTTAGCAGCAGGTTTCTTTGCCGCAGGTTTCTTCGCTGCAGGCTTTTTTATAGTTGCCATTAATTCCTCCTAAAAATTTTTATAAGTAAGCGATGGTTAATTATAGACCACACTTTACAAATTTATCAACTGCTATTTTACTCTGGCAAGTGTTACGGCACATGTAGTAACGATGTCGTCTACAGACGCGCCTCTGGATAAATCGCTGATCGGTTTTTCAAACCCCTGAAGGAACGGACCGTAAGCTTGAGCCTTTCCAAGCCTTTGAACCAGCTTGTATCCAATGTTGCCTGCGTTTAAATTCGGGAAAACCAGAATATTTACTTTTCCGCGCACAGGGCTTCCCGGCGCTTTCTTATCGCAAACTGAGGGCACTAAAGCGCTGTCGGCTTGCATTTCGCCGTCAAAAATAAAACCCGGATTCCTTTTTTCCAATATTTCAACCGTGTTTTGAATTTTTGTAACATCATCATGTTTTGCGGAACCTTTTGTCGAGAATGATAAAAGAGCCGCTACAGGTTCTACGTTTAAAAATTCACGGCATGACTGGGCCGCGCATTCAGTAATATCGGCAAGCTGCTCGGCAAGCGGTTCCGGAATTACCGCGCAATCTGTAAAAATCATGGATCCTTCATGACCGTATTGGCTGTCCATTCCTGTCATTACAAAGCATGAAGAAGCGGTCTTAATTCCCTTTGCTGTCCCGATGATCGCAAGACCGGCTCTTAAAACATCGCCCGTCGTGTTTATTGCTCCGGCTACAAAAGCATCGGCGTCTCCCAAATGGACCATCATCGCGCCCCATCTGAGCGGGTCTATGATGTCTATTTTCGCCTGCTCAGGTGTCATACCCTTATTTTTGCGTAATTCATAAAAAACGTCAGCATACTTGATTAAATTGGCGTTGTCGGTTCCGGGATTAATAACACTGATACCGTCAAGATCAATGCCTTCCGCTGTAGCGATTTCCTGAATATCCGCAGTATTTCCAAGCAATGTTACGCTTGACGCCAGTTTTTCGTTGACAATAATCCTCGCCGCTCTGATAACCCGCTCTTCCTTGCCCTCAGGCAAGACCAGCCTTTTCAGCGAAGATGCGGCTTTTGATTTCATTTTAGTTACAAAGTCCATGTTTCCTCCATTTTTCTTGCTTTATTGTTATCAGGATACAATAAAAACAGAAATTTTACAAGATAATTTACCATAAACTGCTGCCTTCATCGTCACTTCGCGGCATTATAGCTCTTCCAATTTATTTTTAATTTTGTTATAATCGGGATATGACAGAAGTATATAATGATTTTTTGGAAGATGCTGACTTTGACACAATTCTGTCTCCGGATATCGATTTTACGGGAACATTGCGCTTTGAAAAACCTTTTTTGATAAGAGGAAAAGTTTCAGGCGAAATTAACGCCACGGGGCTTCTGGTTATCGATGAAAACGCCGTGGTAAACGCAAACATTCACGCTCTGCGGGTTCTAATCCGCGGGACTGTGAAAGGCGATGTTACAGCCGTGGAGAAAGTGGAAGTTACCATTTCCGGCAAATTGTCCGGCAATGTTACCGCTCCTGAAATTTTTATGGAAACCGGATGTGTATTTAACGGCAGATGCACGATGGTTGGGAAGAACCCGGTATGAAAAAACATTTTAAATATCTATTAACAGGCTTTCTTTTATTCTTAACAATTGATGTATCCGCTCAAACCCGTCCCGACGCCCTTGCCGAATACCGCGCCGGTAATTTTGAGCGTTCTGTGCAAATATGCCGCGATGAAATCGCTGAAAACCCGAATAACCTGGAATCGCATGTAGTAATCAGCTGGGCTCTTATCAGGCTTAACCGCCTTGAAGAAGCCATGCGTTACGCGCGCGCCGGCAGAGCATTGTACCGCTTTGATTCAAGGATCACGCAGATATTAGGTGAAATCAGCTATTATCAGGGCAGAAACGACGAAGCCCTGCAGTATCTTCAGGAATACGCCAGTTCCGCTCCCGAAGGCCAGCGAATTGATCAGGTATATTATTTAATGGGAGAGGTTTATATCCGCCAGGGTAAATTCCGCCATGCCGATATAGCTCTTTCAACAGCCGTTCACTGGGTTCCCAATAACGCGGCGTGGTGGGCAAGGCTTGCGTACACAAGAGAGAACGCCGGCGATTTAAGCAGCGCGATAGAAGCTTATGAACGCGCTCTTTCACTTAACAGCCAGTTATCCGACGCTCAGCGCGGCATTGAACGCATCAGACGGACCATGGGCGCCAACTAAACCCGCTTTGTCATGCCTTCGTTTCAAATTCTTACGCTTGGATGCAAACTCAACCAGCTGGAAAGCGAAGCTATCACAGACGCGTATGCCGCCGAAGGATACGGCTTATACACCCAAAACGGCGAATCTCCTTCGTTAATAATAGTTAATACATGCACTGTCACTTCCAAAGCGGATCAAAAAGCAAGGCGCGTTATAAGAAAAGCGCTGCGCGATTTTCCTGACGCCGGCGTTATTGTGACTGGTTGTTACGCGCAATTAAACAAAGATGATATACTTAAACTGGAAACTGACGGCAGGCAGCGCTTGAGCGTTGTCGGTAAAGATAAAATAATAAAAAAAAACGGGAACGATTTGTTTCAGTTTAATCCCGGGCAATTTTCACAGCATACGCGCAGTTTTTTAAAAATTCAGGATGGGTGCGATAGGTGCTGCACTTATTGCAGAATACGCCTTGCGCGCGGAAAAAGCGTCAGCCTTGACGCCGAAGAAGTGTTAAAGCGGCTTTGTGTTTTGGAGGAGACGCACGCGGAAGCGGTTCTTACAGGGGTGAATATCTCGCAGTATAAAGAACAAGGAAGAGAGAAGAATTTAACCGCGCAGTTACATGGAGTTACACGGAGTGAAGAGGAGAGGGCTTTTGGTTTGAGAGAGCTTCTTGATTATCTTTTATCTGGTACAAAGAAAATTGCGATAAGGTTGTCCAGTCTTGCGCCGCAGAGCGTTGATGAAGTGCTTTGTAAGGTTTTGCGCCATCCGCGTATCCGGCCGCATTTTCATTTGTCGGTTCAGTCAGGCAGCGATAAAATTCTCGAAAAAATGGGGCGCATGTACAACGCGATGGCTGTAGAAAACGCGGTTTCGCTTCTTCGCGGCGCGAAAGATGATCCGTTTTTAGCCTGTGATATTATTACAGGTTTTCCCGGTGAAACAGAAATTGAATTTGAACAGACCCTTAATCTTTGCCGGAAACTTGATTTTGCGTGGATCCATGTTTTCCCGTATTCAAGAAGGCAGGGAACACCTGCCTATTCGTTTAAAGGCGCAGTTACAGAAAGTGAAGTAACAAAACGCGTAAAACTTTTTACAGATTTGGCAAAGCAGGGCAGAGCGGATTACATTCGCCGCTGGCTCGGACGCGAAGTAGACGCAGTGGCAGAGAAACGCGGTTTGGGAACTACTGATAATTATTTAAAAGTATTAATTAAAGGCGAAAATCAGCCGCTTGCCGGTTCTGTAGTGCGGTGCAGGCTGACGGGTATCGGGAGTGCGGACAATTATGACGCGACAGCCGAAATTTTATGGAGGTAAGGGGACTCGAACCCCTTACATCTAGCTTGCAAAGCTAGCGCTCTACCAAATGAGCTATACCCCCGCGGAGCTTGAATTTATCTAATTAATATTACTTTGTCAAGCATTCATAAATGTTCTTTATTTATAGATTTTTTACTAATATATATAATAAATCCGCTGTCTTTCCTTGCAAAATTAACTATTATTACTTAAAATATATGTATGGAGCACTGTAACAGGAGAGGAATCACGATGAAACGGCTATTTTTTACCATATTTTGCGTATTATTGGTTATTTCACCGCTAATGGGTCAGGCACGGCTTGGTGATTTTACCATGCGCGGCGCCGCAAGCCAGGAAATGAAGTACGATGGGCTTGTCGGAGCGCATGCAAGCCTTCCTATCAATTCCAGGGTTAAGATTACAAACCCCAGAAATGGCAGAGAAGCAGAGATTACCATTATCGAGAGAATCGAACCATCTTTAAACCGGATAATCGACCTTTCTCATAACGCTGCCGGCGCGATTGGTCTAAGACCGGGCGAACAAGTTGTGATTACTGTAGGCGCTCCTCCTCGTCCGGCATATCAATCTTCGGGCAGGCAAGAGCCAATTATTGATTTAGCAGAACCAGTTTTACTGCCGCGCGATAGCTGGGTTGCCGTTGAAAGTGAAGAACCTCATATTCCCGTTTTTACATCGCCTGCTCAGCCTGCGATGTTAAGCGCGCAGGAGCCGGTGATCAATCAGACACCTGTCAGTCAGCAGGTTACGCAGCCTGCCGCGACTGTTTCACAGCCAGTTGCCGAACAGCCTATTGTACAGGCAGCGGCCGTTCAGGGAGCAGTAGCTGCGCAAAAGCCTGTCATTAATGAACCTGTAAATAATCCGCCGCAAGCTCCTTATTATCCTGATTTTGTCACTGAAGCTTTAAAAGATCCTGTCATTAAGGAAGCATTTATAACCGCTTCAAATAAAGGCGAATCCGCTGAGTTTTTGGCATGGTTAATGGCGATGAGCATCGAAGCGAGAGAAGCGCGCGAAGCCAGAGAAGCAAGAGAAATTAGGGAAATCCGCGAATTGCGGGAAGCCAGAGAAGCGCGTGAAGCAAGAGAATTAAGAGAAGCAAGAGATTCAAGAGATACAAGGGAAGCCAGAGAGGTCAGAGAAGCCAGGGAAGCGCGCGAAGCCAGAGAGTCACGCGAAATCGCGAGAGCTGCGTTTATCGCACCTGCGGCAAATCAGAGGGTAAGGCAGTCTTCAAATTATGAAGCGCCGGCTCCTGCTGTAAATCAACAGCCTGCGGCCCAACCACCTGTAAATCAGCAGCCTATAGCTCCTGTAAATCAAGCACCGGTAAACCAGGCGCCGACAGCAGCTCCTGTTCAGCCGGTTCCTACGGTACCTCAGGCTCCTGTTAATGTTCCCCAGGTTCCTGTAAACGGCAGGAATTCAATCAATCTGCCGCTGACAGACAGGCAGATCGAAAATACCTTAAATTCAATCGATTTAAATACGCTTGAGCCAATTTCCGGCGCGCAGCCGCAGAAAAGCTCCGCGGATCTGAGGGTTTCAGCCAATCAGACCCATACCATGAGGAACCAGCCGCCGCCGGTCAGACCGGAAGCGCTTCAGATTCTTCCCGGACTGCCGGACAGGCATACAGGCAAGAGCTACAGCCTTCAGGTAGGATCATTTTCAGCGCTTGAAGCGGCAAATAGAGCTGCAGTTCTAATGAAAGATGTCGGTTTTGAAGTAAAAATTGAGTATTCAGGCGCCGTTTACCGGGTAATGGCGGTAAAGATCGCTTCTTCGGATGTTTATACGGCTTCTGTCAGACTTGGAGCGCTTGGATTTGGTCAGATATGGATAAGGGAGTAATTTTACACTTGAATATATACGATTTTAATGCTACATTAATCTAATAGGGGGATATTCCAATGGCAGCAATCCGACCAACCGTGGACAAAACGGAATCCAGACAGTTAGTCACTTTCCAGCTCGGAGAAGAGCTTTACGGCGTAAATATTATGGATGTAAAGGAAATTGTCCGTGTTCAGGCAATCAGACCGATTCCCAACGCGCCTACTTATGTCGAAGGAATTTTTAATCTTAGAAGTGAAATTATACCAATTATTAGTTTGCATAAAAGATTTCATTTAAAAAAACTTGTTACATCGGAAGAAGATGAATTGTTGTCAGGTTTTATTATTATCGATATAGACGGTATGAAGCTCGGAATTATCATCGACAGGATTTCACGGGTAGTAACAGTAGAAAAAGAAGAAATACAGCCGCCGCCGCAGATGTTTTCCGGTATCGGCGCAGAATATATCGAAGGGGTTGTTCATCAGGAAGACGGGTATCTTATCCTTCTTGAGATTAGAGATCTCTTCAACCCGAAAGAACTTCAAAAAATTGCAGATCTGCGTAAGTAAAAAGTCTCAGGCAGGTTCTTGTTAACATGAAAATCGAAATTTATTCTCCCACAATAAGACGCAAGGAAATGGACGCGGTGCTCACCGCAATGGTGGAGGAAAAAATCGGTCCCGGAGACCGGGGCAGGCTTTTAATTCAAACCGCGAAAGAACATCTCCATTTTGATTACGCTCTTGCTCTTAGAAGCCCTGCTGTCGCACTGCATACCGCGTTAAAAGCGCTTGAAGCAAAACAGGGGCAGGCGGTTATTATATCGGCTCTTTCGCCGCAGTATTATCTGCAGGTTTTAAACGATTTACATTTACAGCCGCTGTTCTGTGACGTGACATTCGATTTTCCGTGCATGACAAAAGAACTAATCGAAAATACGCTTGCTAAAAAACCTTCCGATCTTAATGTTTGCGCCATTGTGCTTCATCATACGCTCGGTTTTGTTCCGAACGCGCAGGCTGTTTGCGAACTTGGGCTGCCTGTCATCGAAGATATTTCGCAGAGTTACGGAAGCTGGTTTAAGAACGACGCCAAAAAAGACAAGCAGGAAAGCGCAGAAAATAAAAACGAAAAAGAAGAGCCTGTTGTAAATATATACGGACTGTTTTGCATTCTTGGATTGGAAGAAAGGGATATGCTGACATCAGGCGGAGGAGCGCTTCTTTTTGCGATGAACAGGAAAGACAGCGCAGCTCTCCGTAATTTTACCGGTATCGCGAATGAATTTTGCCTTCCCGACATTAACTCCGCTCTCGCGATTGTCCAGTTTAAAGAAGCGCAAAGAAATATCGAAAGAAGACAGGATATCGCAAAAGTTTACCAGCAGGCATGTTTGTCGCTTGCCGCCCGTACAAAACATAAACGCTTTATTTCTGTAAGCGGTCAAAATTCCGAAACTGCGGCATCCGAGGGATGTAATGAATATTGCAATTATTCCTTTTCCCTTGTTTTAGAAACGGGGCTTAAGGATGTTATAGCGTACGCAAAGAAAAAAGAAATCGAAATCGAAAACGCCTTCGAAAATACAATAGCAGGCTTGGGTCTTTGCGATGACTGCCCTGTCAGCAGTTCATTATGCCTTCGCACTGTCTTATTCCCGATGTACCCAAGGCTGCGTTCTGTGGATGTAGAGCGCGTATCGCGTCTCATAATGACCCTTCCTTAAGGATGGCAGCTATGGGTAAAAAAGTTGCGTTGTTTGTAAATCGTCAAAAAGAAAACGCCCCAGAACTCGCGCAAAGTATTAAAAATGAACTTGTAAAACGCGGCGCGCAGGTTGATATATTTGAAGCAGAAGAAGAAGGTGTAAAAATTGACGGCGGTAAATGGGATATCGTCTTTTCACTCGGCGGCGATGGTACAGTTTTATACATTGCAAGGAATATGGCTCCTTTTGGAGTGCCAATCCTGCCTGTAAACCTTGGTACGCTTGGATTTATCGCGGAAGTGGATAAAGACGCGTGGCTGGATGTTTATTTAAAGTGGGAAAAAGGGGAAGCGACTATTTCCCGGCGCTGCATGCTGGATATTCATGTAGAGCGCGGCCGCAAGACCATTAATAAAAATATCTGCCTTAACGACGCTGTTATTTCCTACACGGAAATAGCTAAACTCATTATGCTTGATGTTCATCTGGAGCCGGATTCAAATGAACGTCCAAAAGACGGTTCAAATACAATTCTTGGCTCTTACAGGTGTGACGGGCTTGTTGTGGCGACCGCAACAGGCTCAACAGCGTATTCAATGGCGGCAGGCGGGCCAATACTTGATCCTGAAATGGAAGCGCTGATATTAAACCCCATCTGCCCGTTCTCTCTTTCAAGCAGGCCGCTGGTTCTGCAATCCCGCCAGACAATAGTTATTACAGTAGCCGACAAACAAAGGTCCGGCGTGCTTTTAACAGTGGACGGGCAGGACACCTTCGGGCTTGAATGCGGCGATAAAATTTATATAAAACAGGCGCCTTTCAGCGCAGAACTTATTTTTAACGGACGTTACGCGTATTATTCCGCGCTTAGAAAAAAACTTTTCTGGTCTCCGTCTCTGATGGAAGGAGATAGGAATGCTTGAAGAGCTGTCGATTAGAAATTACGCGTTAATTGATTCAATCACCCTTGCCTTCCGCCCTGGCTTTAATGTTCTTTCCGGCGAGACAGGAGCGGGCAAGTCGATAATTGTCGGCTCTCTTAGTTTTTTAATGGGCGCTAAAGCGGAAACAGATGTTATCCGCTCAGGATGCGATGACGCTTCTGTTTCGGCTGTTTTAACAGTTAATAAAAATAACACAGATGTAATAGACTGGCTTTTGGCGCGCGATATAGAGTGCGACGAAGATACAATCATCGTAAGAAGAAATGTAAAAACAACAGGCAAGTCTTCCATTTTTATTCAGAATGTCCCTGTTACAAGACAGGATTTAACAGAGTTTATGAGCTTGTTATTCGATCTTCACGGACAGCATAACCATGAATCGCTTTTGAAAAAAGACAGCCACAGAATATTTTTAGATCGCTTTGCCGGAATCGAAGGCGAAGTAAAAGAATTTTCTAAAACTTTTCTTGAATTAACAGACAAACGTAAATCTATGGAAAGCTCTTTAAAAAGCGAGCGCGAGAGGGATGAGCGTCTTGAGATTTTAAATCACGCTGTAGACGAGATCGAAAAGGCGGCGATTCATGCAGGCGAAATACGCGAACTGGAAAACGAAGCGCAGAAACTTTCCGATTTTGAAAAACTCGCAGGCTTTATAAACACGGCAGCTTTTAATTTTACAGACGGGGACGCTTGCGCTTTAAGCCTTACCCGCAAAGCAAAAAACGCTCTTGACAGCGCGGCTGCCGTGGATTCATCGCTGAGCGAAATAAACAGAAGGTTCGAAAATCTTTATTATGAAGCTGAAGATATCGCTGGCGATTTTCGCTCGTACAGGGATTCATTATCATTTGACCCGCAAAGGCTGGAAGAGATAAACGAACGCCTTGCGCTTTTGTATAAACTTAAAAAAAAGTACGCGAAAGAAACACAGATTGCCGGCAATGAAGAAGAGGCAATTCTTCAGTATAAGATAAACGCGCAGGCGGAAATCGAAGCGCTTTGCGGCGCTGAGGAAAACCGCGAAAAATTAAAAACGGAAATTAGCGTTCTTGAAAAGGCGATTGTTGCCAAAGCGCAGAATTTAAAAGAGAAAAGAAGCACCGCTTCGGTAAAACTCGGCGAAATTATCTGCGGGATACTTAAAAATCTAGGAATGCCGAATGCCCGTTTTCAAGTGTCGATTCTGCCCAAGCAGAACGGCGGGCAGGTTTCCTATGGACCGTACGGCTCTGAGGAAGCCGAATTTTTAATATCAGCCAATACGGGAGAGCCGCTTAAAGATTTGTCAAAGATCGCTTCCGGCGGAGAACTTTCCAGGGTTATGCTTGCCATTAAAACTGCTCTGTTGAAAGACGGAGAGCCTTCCGTACAAGGGGTTGAAACCCTTATTTTTGACGAGATTGACGCTGGAATTGGAGGGGAAGTCGCCCTGAAGGTGGGGGAATATCTGACAAAAATCGGTAAATTCAAGCAAATTTTTTGCGTTACACATCTTGCGAGTATCGCAGTTCGTGCCGATAATCATTTTAAGGTGGAAAAAAGAACCGAAGGCGGCAGAACTTATACCGGTATTGGGCCATTGAGCGCTGAAGGCCGGAGAAAGGAGATTGCCAGGATGTTGGCGGGAGACGCAGGTACAGCCGCGCTTGCCCATGCCGATGACCTAATGCGTAAATACAGCAGGAGCAGTTAATGGCTAAGACTTCCGATTCAGATCGGCAAATGTACCATGAGAAAGTCAAAATCTATGTATCGATGACAAGGGCATTATTGGATACCGAGAAAAAACTTTCTGTGGAAGCCAGGAAAAACACGCCGCAAGCTCCGCTTCAGAAACTGACTCTTGCCGATGAGATGCTCAATCTTGCTTCGTACTATATCGCTATAAACGGAATGTCTCAGGCTGTTATAAAAAACAAAAACGAAGAAGCTCTTAATGACGCAAGAAAATCCCTTTATAAAGCGGTTATCTATTTGGAAGAAGTTGTCAGCAATTTGGTAGACGCTCCTTTTGCCGATTACGAAGATAAACTCACGGCGATTGCGTCTTTTAATCCGAACCAGCGTTTTTCCCTTATTTGCAAAATGGGGCTTGCGATTGATATGCTTGAACAGGCATACGGCGATAATTCAAAGTGGAGATGGACATTCGTAGAGCTGGAAGGGCGTTTTGCGACTGTCGCTAAAAATATTGTAGATTTAAAAAGTATTTATGTAAACGCAAGCCCGGGGGCTGAATTCTACGACGCATGCGTTTACCATTTAAGGCTTATAAAAAAGCTTTTGGCGCTGTCCGCGGATCGTTACCGTGAAAAATATGAATTAAGCACAGGGCAAACTCTGGATTTTAAAACAGGGATCAATTTTTTAGCCGCTCTAAGGCGTATGCATATTGTTCTTGCTGAAAATGAAGAGTCTCAGGAAATTAAAAAGAAGCTTACAATTTGGGCTACTAAGCTTGAGACCGATTTAAAGAAGCAGGAAGAAGCCAAAAAGAAAAAATAACAGCGAATAAATGAACCGCCCTTCATCATTAAAAGAATTTAAATCCCTCTTTCCGTATCTTTCCCGTTACAAAAGCCGCTATGTTTGGGGGATTATATTTCTTATAATCGTTGATGCCGCGCAGATTGCTATTCCGCAGTTTATCAGGCAGGCGATAGATTTGATTTCAAGCGGCGATTTTGAATGGAAGCAAATAATAGTTCTGGCTCTCTGGATGATTGGCATTATGGCGCTTGTATCGGCGGGCAGATTTTTATGGCGCTATTTTATAAACGGCTCTTCAAGGCGCATAGAAGCAGAACTGCGCGAGAACCTATACGCGCATCTGCAAAAATTGTCATGGGATTTTTACCAGAAAAATAAAATCGGCGATCTGATGGCAAGATCGATTAACGATTTACACGCGGTGCGGATGTCTATCGGTATGGGGATTGTAGCGCTTTTTGATTTTGTTTTTATGGCAACAGCTATTTTAATAATCATTTTTATTCAGGACGCGCAGTCGGCGCTTGTTTCGGTAATACCGCTTCCTTTGGTAACAGTTTTAATTCTTCTTTTCGGCAGCATGGTAGGAAAAAAATTCCGCGCCGCGCAGGAAGCGTATTCGAAAATGAGCGAAATGACCCAGGAAACTTTTGCAGGCATCAGCGTAATAAAAGCATTTGTAAAAGAGTGGTGGTTTGTAAAAAAGTTTGCCGACTCCAACGACGATTACCGCAAGGCAAACATGGAACTTGTGCGTCTTTTTGGTTTTTTCTTTCCCTTTGTTTCATTTCTTTCCGGGCTTACAGTCTTAATCATGCTTGGTGTCGGCGGTGTCAGGGTAATAAACGGACTTATGACACCCGGAAGCCTTGTTGCGATGTTCCGCTACCTTTCAATGCTAATCTGGCCTTTAATGGGAGCGGGCTTCATGGTGAATATTATCCAGAGGGGAGCTGTCAGCCTTGGAAGAATCAACGAGATTATGAACACTGAGCCTTCGATTAAAGATATAGGTATAACTAATTTTAACTGCACGGGACACGAAGAGAAAGGCAGCGCTATTGAAGCTGTTGGGCTGGAATTTTCTTATGGAGACGAGAAAAAAGTTTTAGAAGGTATTGATTTAAATATTAAACAAGGCGAATGGCTTGGCATAATGGGGAAGACCGGAGCTGGGAAATCTACGCTTATAAAAACATTCATGCGAATGTTAGATCCGCCTGAGGGACACGTGCGCATCATGGGGCGCGCTATTCACGAATGGCCTTTGGAAGAACTGCGAAAAATATTCGCAGTATGCCCCCAGGACACCTACCTTTTCTCTGACACAATCGCCAACAACATAACCTACGGATTAAACCAAGCCCATTCTTCTTCCTTTGCACCTTCGCCGAACTATCGGTTCGAAGTTGGCGGGAACTCTTCTCTAACCAATTTAAACAATGTAATAGAACTCTCTTCATTAACAAAAGATTTGGAAATCTTCCAAAATGGAAAAGAAACCCTTGTAGGCGAGAGGGGGCTTACGCTTTCAGGCGGGCAGAAACAAAGGACAGCAATCGCGAGAGCCGCGATAATGGACAGCGAAATATTAATTTTAGACGATTCGCTTTCGGCTGTTGACAATGAGACAGAGCAAAGAATACTGGAAGCGCTGAAAAAAGAAAGAGACGGGCGCACAACGATAATAATTTCTCATCGTGTATCCACGTTAAAATACACGGATAACGTGCTGGTTCTGGACAAAGGCAGGACGCTTGAATACGGAGAGCCTTCGCAGCTGGCGGCAGACGGCGGATTCTACAGCCGCATGGCGGCTTTCCAAAGACTTGAGGTAAACGCAAATGGCTGACAGTTATTTTGACACCGACGATATCACAAAAGAATACGACAGCCGTCTTGTAAGGCGTATACTCGGCTTTCTGAAGCCGTATAAAAGTCTTGTAGTTATAACATTAGCCGCCCTTGTTGTCTCCACCTTAGGAGAGCTTGTAATCCCTGTATTGCTTCAGCGTATAATCGACGATGCAATAATGGTTAAAAATATTCCGTTTTTAATTAAAGGATGTGTTTTATATCTTATTATTCTGGTTTGCGTTTTTGCGTTTACATTTATTCAGACATGGACATCCAATTTAATGACACAGCATGTAATGAAGGATATGCGCACAGGTCTGTTCAAAAAAACTGTATCACAATCAACAGGCTTTCTTTCACGTCATCCTGTAGGAAGGATTGTTACGCGTCTTACAAGCGATGTTCAGACAATGGACGAATTTTTTACAACCGTGCTTGTCGCCTTTTTAAAAGATATTGCCATCATGGCAGGAACCCTTGTTACAATGTTTATCCTCTTCCCTAAAATGGCGGCGATGGTGCTTGTTACCCTTCCTCCTGTTTTTATTATAACTCTTGTAAGCCGGATCAAAGCGCGTGACGCTTTCAGAAGGCAAAGGACTGCATCATCTAAGGTTTATTCGTATCTTGCGGAAAGGCTTGCCGGTATGCAGGTTGTCCAGCTCTTCAGGCAGGAGAAAAAAAGTTTAAATGAATTTAAGGAAAGTAACCGCGAACTTCTGGACGCGAATCTGGGAGAGATGTATGTTTTCGCCACATTCAGACCGCTAGTGGAATGGTTTTCCACATTTACGATGGCGGTAGTGATTGTTGTTGGAAGTAAAATGGTTTTATCCCTTTCGGTGTCTCTTGGAGTGTTAATAGCGTTTATCAGTCTTGTTCAAATGTTTTTTCAGCCTGTTACGGATATCGCCGAAAAGTACACAATGCTTCAGTCGGCAATGGCAGGCGGAGAAAAAGTATTTAAACTAATGGACACAAATGAACAGATACCGGATTGTTCAAAAGAAATAAATAAAGAAATTAAGGGTCTTGTTGAATTTGATAATGTCCATTTTGCTTACAAAGAAGGCGAGGAAGTTTTAAAAGGGTTGAATTTTTCGATAAAGCCGGGGCAGATGGCAGCGATAGTCGGCTACACAGGAGCCGGAAAAACCACAATCATAAATGTTTTAACCCGTCTTTGGGATATAAACAAAGGTGAAATAAAACTTGACGGTATCGGGTTAAAAGATATTCCGCTGGATACGCTTCGCCGCTGTATAATGCCTGTTACTCAGGATGTGACTTTGTTCTCGGGTACTGTAGAAGAAAATATCAGCCTTGGGCTAGGAATCCCGCAGGAAGAAATTATACAAGCTGCGAAAACTGTCTATGCTCATGAATTTATTTCCAGCCTGCCTGAGGGTTACCAAACTGTGCTTTGCGAAAGAGCGGCGAATATTTCCACAGGGCAAAGGCAGCTGATAAGTTTCGCCCGTGTTATCGCCCACAATCCCCGCGTTGTCATTCTGGACGAGGCGACAAGTTCCATTGACACCGACACAGAGCGGCTGATTCAACTTGGTATAAAAAAAGTAATGGCTGGAAGAACATCCTTCGTAATTGCGCACCGCCTTTCCACAATAAGGGACGCGGATCGAATCCTTGTTCTTTCAGGCGGCAGAGTAGCCGAGGAAGGCAGCCACGATGAACTTATTAAAAACAACGGACTTTATTCCGGTCTTTACAGATTACAATATGAGGATTAAAATGAAAGCAGTGGTTAAAAAATTCTTTATCCTGTTTGTTTTTACTCTTTTTCTCGCGTTTCCAGCCGGTATTTTTGCGCAAAACAGGGATTTTATTCCTTATGTTTCGCAGATAAGAGTGGAATCGAGAAATAACCTTATAAGGCTTACATGGCTCGATTCTCCTGACGCAAGGGGTCCTGTTTATATTTACAGATCGGTGCGTCCGTTTGCAGGTTCCATTCCGGCTAATATAAGGCCTGTTGTAGTCCGTTACGGAGAGCAGTATTATATCGATGACTCAGACGACATGGAAAATGTTTATTACTTTGTCGCCGCAAGCGATTTAACAGGCAGGCGTTACGACATAATTCTTCCAAGAATTAACAGTATCAGCCTTATTCCGGGACAGACATCACAAGAGTCAGTCGCTTCAAGCGAATTTGAATTGCCGTCCGCCGACCCCATACAGGGTATTTCAAATCTGCGCGCGGTTCAGGACGGCGAAAGGGTAATCATTACATTCAGAACGCAGGGTCCGCGCAGAAACGCAATCCTTTACAGAAGCATGACGCAGATTCGAAACCCGCAGGATTTATTAAACGCTGTTATCGTGCAGTCGGGGATTGATTCGCCGTTTGTTGATTTTCCTGTTCCGGTACCCGGGCTTGAATGGTACTATGCGGTAATTTATGAAGATGAAGTAGCAAGCGGCAATATGGGAATCAGACCCGGAATTAACGCGACAAGTACGGCGGTAACTGTTACAAGCGAACAGACACCAGAACGGCCTCTTCGCCCCATTCCGCTTCCTGTTCTTACACTGCGTAATACAATGCCTGACAGTCACTTTATGACAGAAATCCCCGAACAGGCTCCTTTAAGCACTGTCTCGGAAAATATTTTACGTGATACCAAAATGCCGGCAAAGGTTCCGCTGACTTTAAAAAGACCGCGTGTTTTTGCGGTGGATCTTGTAGCTCCCACAGGCGGCGAAGAGTCCGCGCTGTTTCAGATAATTACAGAGTTTTTTGTTACTTTCCAATGGGAAGCTGCGAGGATCAGTTTACAGCATTATCTGTCTTTGCCGCGCTCAAGAGATATAGAAGCGCGCGCGCGTTTTTACCTTGGGCAGACATTGTATTACACAGGCAATCATCGCGCGGCGTTAATGGAATTTTTAAAGATACGATCTATCCATGCGGCGGAAGCAAACAGCTGGATAGAAGCTGTTCTTAGTGCAATGGTTTATTAACGCAATGCCCGCAAGAGCGCGCGCAATTCGGGATTTGCCGTTGTTTCGCCGGTCTGCTGAACCTGCCTTTTACTCTGAAGTATTATTTCGTCTCCCGGTTCGATTCGATCAAAAAAACCGTTTCTCTGCAATGTGCCGATAGATATTTCTTCATCGATATTCGTTATGGTAAGTTTTCCTACAAGCTCATCGCCTGAGTACACAAGAGCAAGCCCTTCATTCGCCGGCTGAGGGCGTCCGCGCTTGACAACATCATATACTGTTTGCAGAGTAATGCCGTCCGCTTTCCCCTTGTTAATAAGAGCCTGTCCCTGCTTGCGGATTAGTAGCCTTCCGCGCGCCGGCATTGAAGCGGACATCTGATTGATTATCGCGCGGCTTGCATCGCGAAGCCTGTCTGTTCCGGTGCGGAATGAGTAAAGAGTTCCGGCTGGAGAGCCTGTTCTGCCTGTAAACATTTCCGCTTTTAAAGAAATATCGCGCTCGTTTTCGGTTACTGAAACAAGGATAAAATAATCGGCTCCCCCTTCTCTTGCCAGCCTGAAAGCCTGCGAGAAAGATGTCTGGCGCTGATCGAAGTTCATCGGCGTAATGTTGCGATCATGCACAAGCAGTTCCCTAATCACTCCCGCGGCCACAGAGCCAGCGTCGGCGTGATAAAAACTCGATTGCCCGGCAAGAGAGAATACGGCTATTTTCCAGTGCCTTTCGGCAAGATCAACAGGGTTTACACGCCATTGTTTAAACAGCGCGTCTGATAAAAGAGAGCTGTAGGCTTCAACCGCGTCGGTAAGATTTCGATCTGATACTCCTTGATCCTGCAAGAACAAAAGTTCATCAAGGTAGCGCGCAGGATAACCCGAGAGCCTTAACAGTTCCGCGTATTCGCGCCTGTCTGCCGCAAACGGGTTTAACCTTAATCCGCGCCTGTATTCAAAAAGCGCCTGCTCGATTAAATTGCGTTCGCGGTAACTTCTGGCTTTATTAAAATGCCATACCGCAAAACGGCTGCGGCGCGGATCTTCCAAAACCGTAGAAGAAATTATAGTCTCTTCAAGAATGGCGCGGATAAACTCGTCGTCTTCATTAACAGAAATCGAGTTTGTAAGAACTGTTATTGCTTCCTGCTGCCGTCTTAGCCTGATTAATGAAAGCCCTTTTAAATACCATGCGTTCATATCCTGCCTGTTGTTCGCGATTAAAATATCGCAAAGGCGGGACGCTTCCTCGTATTCGCCGTTTCGGTAGCGAAGGATAGACATTAATGACTGAGCCGGAAGGAAATCACTCTTGTTATAAATTGAGCTTTCTGCGTAACGTATTGCTTCTGCGATTTTGTTGTTCATGGAGTAAATATATGCCGCGTAATAATAAACGCGGTAATCGCCGGGATGCTGAGTAAGCGCGTTGTTTATGTATGTGATCGCGGTATCGCCGTCGCCGAGAGAAAGGGTAACAAGCGCAAGAGAAACCATAAGTTTACGATCGTCGGGATAACGGCGCACGGCATCCCGGTAACGCAGCATCGCTTCCGAAGGTCTTCCTCTGGCGATATCAAGTTCTCCGGCAGCAAACAGAGTTTCCCTGTTATACGGCTCTATTTTTAAAATATCACTGACAAGAGCGGCGGCAGTATCCAGCTGCCCAAGCGCGATATGGATAAAAACTTCCATATTGGCAACAGTCATATTGGTGCGGGCTAGCTGCCTTGCCCTTCTTACCCAATTAAGCGCTTCGTCAAATTCGGCAAGTTCATAGTAACATTCAGCAAGAGCCGCCGTTCCCTCGGCGTGAGCCGGATTTAACCTTGTGCATTCTAAAAGAGATTCAACGGCGGAGTACCAGTTCTCCTGCGCCATAAAACTCTTTCCGCGTTCATAAAAAACCGCCGCCTGCTGTGTCTGCGCAAAAAGATTGATGGGAGCTATAAATAATAATATTAAAAGAATTTTAGTTTTTTCTCTTGCCAGCATCATCCCTCCCCTTATAAAACAATCATTCTTTTTTTTGAGTTACAATTTTTATTGAATTGATTTTATGGCCGGCCATTTCCTGTATTATAAAGTTATAATCTTTATAAACTATTTTTTCGTTTTTGACAGGAATTTTACCGAAAAGATCGAAAACAAACCCGCCCAGGGTGTCAAAGTCGTTGACAGGAAGCAGCAATCCCGTTTCTTCGGCAAGAAACTCAAGGTTTACCCTTGCGTCGCAAAGCCAAACTCCCTCTTCAAGAGCCACAACATCATCTGTTTCATGATCGAACTCATCCTGAATGTCGCCGATTATTTCTTCTATTATGTCTTCCATCGTGACAATGCCTGACACTCCGCCGTATTCGTCCACGACCACCGCGATATGCACTCTTTTGCGCCGCAGTTCGCGAAGTAAATCGTCTATGTGTTTTGATACAGGGACAAAGAACGGCTTTCTTGCCAGTTCGCTGATATTAAAAGGTTGATCGTTAATTATTGCTTTAAAGACATCTTTTACATGCAGGATGCCGATCACCTTATCTACGGTATTCTGGTATACCGGAAAACGCGAATGTTCACTCTCGCAAATGCAGGTAAGCAGTTCTTCTTTTGAAGCGCTGGCTGAAAGAAAGACAGTGTCTGTTCTTGGAACCATTACTTCTTTAACAGTTGTGTCGGAAAGTTCGACTACCCCGCGGATCATCTGCCTTTGATCCTCTTCCAGCTCCTTTATTGCCTGTGAGTTTATTTTAAAGGGGGTTTTCAATCTGTCCTCCCGGCCGGAATTATATGTTCGTTTTTAAGGCTGTCCAATATTTGTTCCTGCAGAACAAGCATCGGTTCGCTTAAGTTGATTGTTTCATGATCCATACCGTCTAAATGAAGGATACCATGAATTAACAGTCTTCGTAACTCCTCATCATCCGAAATTTTAAAATATCCGGCGTTTTCATGCAATGTTTCAAGAGAAATAACGATATCGCCCGGTAAATACACATCTCTGTCGCCGTCTTTCATGGTCTCGCCAAGGTTAAATGATAAAATATCTGTAGGTTCATCTTTATTGCGGTACTGATAATTAAGGCTTTTGATTGTTTTATTACCGCAGAAAAGCACAGACAGTTCCCAGTTGTCGCGTTTTATCTCTTCTAAAACCTTAATAGCATAACTGCACGCGGCGCCGCTCCAGACAGGCAGAGATATTTCTTCGGCATTGATAGTCACATTATTCATCCTTGGCCGATTCCTCTTTCTGTTTTGGGTATTCAATTCTTGTGTGATAATAGCCGGCAAGAACTCTTACAAATGTTTTTTTAATTATTTCCAGATCGCGGAATGATAAATCCGACTCTGAAAGCTGCCCGTGATCGATTTTCGCTTCAAAGAGCTGCTGGATAAATTTATCAATTTTGCTTGCTGTAGGTTTGTTTAAAGTGCGAACCGCGGCTTCTGTGATGTCGGCAAGCATAACAATAGCAGATTCTTTGGAACGCGGAGGCGAGCCGGGGTATGAAAAATCTTCGGAGTTTACAGTTACTTCCTGTTCTGTCGCCTTGTTGTAAAACCACGAAATAATCGAGTTGCCGTGGTGTTCTCCGATGATCGCGATTACATCTTTTGGAAGCCCAAGGCTTTGCGCTTTTTCCACGCCGAGTTTAACATGGCTGCGGATGATAGTCGCCGAAAGCCGGGGAGCGATTTCGTCATGCCTGTTATGGTCGGTCTGGTTTTCCACAAAATAATCAGGGTTATCCATTTTTCCGATGTCATGGTAATAAGCGCCGACGCGCGCCAAAAGCGAGTTCGCGCCGATATCCTGACAAGCCTGCTCGGCGAGGTTTGCTACCATTAAAGAGTGGGTATAAGTTCCCGGCGCTGTTGTAAACAATTTTCGCAAAACAGGCGCGTTTAAATCTGAAAGTTCCATAAGCCTGTAGGGTGTTACCGCGTTTAACGCGTGTTCAAGCGGAGGAAGAAAGCCGATACTGAGCATTCCGCAGCCGATGCCGTTAAGAGCAGCCCAAAACAAAAGGGCGGGGTATTCAGTCCATGGAGCTTCACTCAGCAGAAGAACAACAACAATGGCGAAACACTGAGCAAGCGCGATTATCAATCCCGCTTTAATAAGACTCATCCTGTTTTGCGCTTTATGAAGCACAGTAGAAGCAGCGGCTCCCGACACAAGGGCGATAATGTAGGAATAATTGTCAAACGCGCCTGCGAAGTACGCGCCTAACGGCATGGCGATTGCAAAAATCATGGCTGGTCTTTTCCCCATGAAAACAGCGATTAACATTATAAAAAGAGCTGTGGGAATGGTAAGTGCAACCGGAAAACCTTCAAAGCCGGGAGAGAGGTTATTAATAATGACAGAACCTATAATGTACGATCCTGTCAGCGAAGCCAAAAGGTATTTTTCGCTTTTGCTTAGCTGCTTTCCAAGGATAGCATGCCCCTGTAAAATTACAAACGCCGTGTAAATGCTTAACAATAGAAAAATTGTTCCTAAAATTGTGCGCATGTCTGTGAGCGCATCGTAATTTTCGCTTGCTATAACAATAAAAATCGCCGCCAGGCATAAACCAAAACTAAAAAGAGCAGGCCCTGAACGAAATTTAACCAGCGCCGAAATAATATTTTTTTTAATTTCTTTATTTTTCTTTTTCATCGTATGCCTGTATTATTTTTTTAATCAGAGGGTTACGCGCAACATCGCCGGTATGCAGGAATGAAAAGTTTAAACCTTCAACTTCTCTTAATATTTCCAGCGCGTGCAAAAGCCCCGATTCATTTTTTCGCGGAAGATCTATCTGGGTTGTGTCGCCTGTAATTACAGCGCGCGTTCCGGAGCCGATTCTTGTTAAAAACATTTTCATCTGTTCTTTTGTCGTGTTCTGCGCTTCGTCAAGAATTACCATGCAGTCGTTTAAGCTTCTTCCCCTCATATACGCCAGAGGTGCGATTTCTATCGATCTTGTTTCTTCCATTCTGTTAATAATATCGTAGGGGACAAGGGATTCCATCGCGTCATAAAGAGGTTTCAGGTATGGATCGATTTTTTGGGCAAGGTCGCCTGGAAGAAAGCCAAGATTTTCTCCGGCTTCTACAACGGGGCGGGTAAGGACAAGTTTTCGCATTTTCTTGGAAAGCAGCATTTGCAGCGCATAGGCGATTGCAAGGAAGGTTTTACCGGTGCCGGCAGGACCGACACAGAAACAAATCTCGCTTTCTCTCATTCCCCGTATATAATCAGCCTGATTTCTTGTTCTTGGATATACGCGGTTAAAGCCATGCGGAATTTGAATCATGGAATCGCGGAAGAATGAGCCGTCCTTATTTTCACCACCGCTGGGTAAACCTTCGTCTGCAAGAGCGCGTATATATTCCGCGGAAGGCTGTTCGCCTTCTTTTACCGCTGTGATAAGGTTATCCATCATCGTTCTGAAGCGTTCAACGCCGATTTGATCCCGGCTTTCAAAGTGGATTTCATTGCCTCTTGCCGTGATAAAACCGCCAAGAGAACCTTCTATTATTCTGAGATTTCCGTCATTTGCGCCGCAAACCCCGCACAGCAGTTCTCTGTCGTCAAAAGCTATGGTTATCCCGTCGTCCAAAAACACCTCTTTCTTATTCTATAATCCGCCTTAACCCTAGTCAAGTTACTTTACAATCATTTTATCCAGTTTTCCGTCATATCTGATGTCAGATTTAATCTCTGTAATCGGCGTCCACTGCACAACGAATGAAACATCAGAAATAATCTTGTAGATGGGAGGGCTTACATTTGTAAAAGGGTAAGGATATGTGCTGATTGTTAAAACCGCGCTCCAGTCTCCCAGATAATGCGACATCTTTAAATCGAACCTGTGCATCTTAAACGCGGATCTGCTTCGTTTGTCATTGTCAAAGAAATTAAATGAATCTAATAAATCAATAAAAAAATTATTTTGCGGACCGTCTTCATACATGGATGTCATATCTTCCATTCCCGGAATGCCTTTAAAGTAACGCCAGATTGCCGCGTTCTGCGATGTTGCCGACAATGCAACATCCATAAAATCCGTTATTTTTAAATTTAATCCCATAGTAAATCTGAAAATAGAGTTGGTATATTGCTGAAGATCAAAGTTGATGGATGTGTCCAGATTAAAAGATAAATTAAAAAGATTTTTAAAAAAATTCAGGTTGGAAAAAGACTGCCTGTATGCGAATGACAGCTCTTTTGGATTTAACTGGGGATCTCCTTCCTGTCTCCACGGATTGCTGACATTGGTAATATCAAAAACATATTTTGAGGTGTTAACCATAATAAATTCTGTTCTGAAATTCCATAAAGACAAAGTCGATCTTAAATTGGTAATTTGATTATCATGTTCCGGACTTATTACGATATATTGAACGAATGATCCTATTTTTCCGAAATTAAATGTTTCTCTTATGTCGTACGGTTTTACTATCCAGTCAGGTTCGTTTTCCGGTTTTTCCATGCGGAAGTTGAAGTTTGTTTCGGTTATCCATGCCCTGAATGTTGCATTTGCCGTAACAAGCCCGTCCATCGGCGGAAGTTCTGTGCTAAGAGTAATGGACTGAGATTTATCGAACACGTTAGCCGACATGTTAGCGGACAGCCTGTGGCTGGTTAAACCAAGCAAATCTTTGGCTCTGTCTTCTTTTACCCATGCGCCCCATTCGGGTGTAAGTTCCGGTGAACTGCCGTCTGTATATTTTTTTGATTTTACCATTGTTCCCCTGAAAGCGTATTGCAGATTTGACTGCCCGAAAATGGTATTTCTGTAAAATGGTTTAAATGTTCCGTTGTACGCGTAAGTAATATTGTAATTTGTATTGCTGTATTGGGATCTCCTGTCTTTTTCCATTCCGTTTTCATCGACTACGCCGTTTGAGTCCGTGTAAAACTCTTCGTTAAGATATGTGTACTCGTGCAGATTTCCGCTGCCTGTGAATGAAACAACATTTGAATACAAACCGTCTGAATGATCCAGACGAAAATTTAAGGTGGTGTTTAAACCGAATCTGGATGAAATATTTTTTATATCACCCCAGTTAACATCTTCGTAGGATTTCCATAAAAGGATTCCGCTCCTGTCCTGATACATAAAATTAAGTTCCGATGCGGCAAAAGGCGACAACTGGTAATCAAAACTGAATTTGATGTTTCCTGCTGATGGTATGTTAAAAGTCTGGCTTATTACAGGCGGAATTAAAACATCGTCGGTAGTTGTCCTTCCTGAAGCTGTTTCTTCAGACGCAGGCCAGGGAGAAATAGGCTCGCCGATGCCGTTAAAGGGATCGGTTTGGGATTTTGTATCGCCCGCTCTGGCTGAAGCTGACTGAGCGGTCCCGCCGATTGAAAGAGGAGTTCCCGAAATGGATGCGGAAATATTGTACATTGTAAATTGATTCGGCGCGAAAAAGAATCGGTTAGGCGAATCCGCGTTTGTGCTGCTTATAACAGGGTCCTGCACTTTCATGAATGATAACGTAGTAGAAATTGTAGAGATTGAAATTCTTGAAATGTAAGGATTTAATTTAGGCAAAGACGGGTTTAAGTTTCCGCTTGCGTGCCACGAAAACGGTCCAAGTTCGTTTGATGATGAAATTGCCGGATCAACCGCCGCGCCCTGCTGAATCATGTTCATCCAGTCCATGCTTTCGGCGCGGGTAGAGAAGTCGCTGTCCATATACGGATCAGAATAAAAAGGAATGTTCCATGTCAGAGAGCCGTACTTTCCGCTGATACCGCTGTTAAACCTCATTTTGTACCGGAACGGCACAAGGGTGGAAAATAAATTTGACTGGTTCCAATCGGAGGTGCCGTCGTAATTGTTGACAGCGTAAGGTGTATAGCCGTTTACAGTGTTTGTTACCGTTCTTGTAAAACCCAATCCCAAACCAAAATCTATTGAGTTTAGAATCCCTGTTTTCGGTGTTGTCAGTTCTGCGCCGATGTACGCGCCAAGATTTACATAATAATCAAGCATAGCTCTAAGGCTTATTTCATTTCTGTCAACAATTTTTTTGCTTGTGCTTCTTAAGAACATCCCCTGCCGCTCTTTTTCATTATCATTTGAATTTCCCATGATTTTACTAAGAGAGCTTGTTTCCGTGCTGTCGGATTTTGGTCTTCCTAAAATATAAGTTGTTGTCTGAATAAAACCGCCTTCTCTGCTGCGGTATCCAAGAACAGGGTGAAAAATAATTTCGTCTGTAGGAAAGTAAAAAAATGGAATATACAAAACAGGAATTTCACCAACGTTTAAGACAGCGTTAAAGATCGCGAAATCAGAGCCGGGAAGCAGCCATAACTTTGACGCTCTTATTGACCAATACGCCTGGTCAGAGTTTGCGTTGGATATTCTTGCCTTGTTTAAAATTGTAACATCCTGTTCGCTTCTGTATATGACAGAGCCCGAAAAAAGATACGCGGCTCCCGAATCTTCGAAAGTTGAACTTCCGTCCAGGAAAATACTGGACCAGTTGTCGATATTTACGGTAAGACTATTTCCCCTGAATGTTTCGATAGACTCTCCTTCTTTTTTTTCATATTCGATATTGCCTCTTGCTGTAAGCAGATTTCTTGTGCGGTTAAAAAGTATTTCATCTGCTCTTATATTGTGAACCGCGTCTTTGTCTTTCAGGCTGATTCTTACATCACCTTTTAATCTCGCGTAATCTTCATCAATTACTTCTATTGTAAAATATTCAGAAGTTTGCGCTGATTCAATCGTAATTACTTTGCGGTTTTCGTTATTCTGCTGTGTCTGCGGTACGTTAAAATGACCGCTGATCCGGTTTATTAGGTCTGCTCTTGTACCGCTCTCTGAAAGTCCAAGCATGCGGCACCATGCGGCAAGTTCGCTTAATGTTGATGTTTTTAATTCCATTTCGATACGCTGTCTTTCCTGCCGCGACAACATATCAATTTCTTCTTCAAAACTCATCTCCTCATCTACAACCGCATCCTCCTGCGCGATTAGCGGTGAACTTATTAAAAAGAATAATATGAAAAATTTTGCCGCGAACCACATGAACAGAACCTTCGGTTTTTTTACGAACTTTCGATCTGATTGCGCAGCACGGGTTCGTGGAGGTTCGCGGTAAAAAAAATCTTTATCAGTTGCCGTTGTCATTTTCTCCCGGTTTTTTTTGGTTTGCCGCGTTTCAGCATTTCGTTGATATAAAACCCTGTGTATGAAGCTGCGCATTTGGCTGCCTGTTCAGGCGTACCTGTAACGATTACCTGCCCGCCTTTGTCGCCGCCTTCAGGACCAAGATCGATAATATGATCCGCCTGTAACAGTACATCAAGGTTATGTTCTATCATTATAACGGTATTTCCCTGGTCTACCAACCGTTGAATGACGTCCATTAACTGTTTTACATCGGCAAAGTGAAGCCCTGTTGTGGGTTCGTCAAGGATGTACAGGGTCCTGCCTGTGGAGCGTTTTGAAAGTTCCAGCGCCAGTTTTACCCTTTGAGCCTCTCCGCCCGACAGGGTAAGCGCTGATTGCCCAAGTTTTACATAGCCCAGTCCGACAGAAAGCAATGTCTCCATTTTACGGGAAATCTGAGGAATGGGCGCAAAGAAAACCGCGGCTTCTTCGATAGTCATATCCAGAACTTCATGTATATTTTTACCCTTATAACGGATTTCCAATGTCTCTCTGTTGAATCTTTTCCCGTGGCAAACATCGCAGACTATGTAAACATCAGGCAGAAAGTTCATCTCGATTTTAATTGTCCCGTCCCCTTCGCAATTTTCACACCTGCCGCCGCGCACATTAAACGAAAAACGCCCCGCTTTGTATCCCCTCATTTTCGATTCAGGCAGCCCTGCGAACATATCCCTTATCGCTGTAAAACCTTCTACGTAAGTGATCGGATTTGATCGCGGAGTTCTTCCAATCGGGCTTTGGTCGATATCGATAACCTTGTCGATATGTTCGCAGCCTTCAAGTTTTTTATAAGCGCCTTCTGAATGATTGGAGCCGTAAACTTTATTCGCAAGCGCGGGGTATAAAACATCGGAGAGAAGTGTGGATTTTCCTGAACCCGATACGCCTGTAATACAGGTAAAAACTCCAAGCGGGATTTCCACATTGATATTTTTTAAATTATGTTCGCTTGCTCCGCGTAGTTTTAAAAACGCGCCGTTGCCTTTGCGCCTTTCTTTTGGAATATCGATACGAAGGTTTCCGGCAAGATATTGTCCTGTTAAACTTTCCTTTACCTTCATTACATCTGTTACGCTTCCCTGCGCGACAACTTTTCCGCCGTGAACGCCCGCACCCGGACCCAAGTCTACGATATGATCCGCCGTACGCAGAGTCTGTTCGTCATGTTCGACTACAATCAATGTGTTGCCAAGGTCGCGCAGATATAAAAGCGTATCAATTAACCTTTGGTTATCTCTCTGGTGAAGCCCGATAGAAGGCTCGTCCAAAATGTATAAAACACCCACAAGACTGGATCCAATTTGCGTCGCAAGCCTAATCCTTTGGGCTTCACCGCCTGAGAGGGTAGACGCTTTTCGCTCAAGGCTGAGGTAATCAAGACCCACATTCTGCATAAAGCCAAGGCGCGCGTTAATTTCTTTAAGTATCTGATACGCGATTTTATTTTCGTTTTTATTTAGTTTAATATTTTCAAAAAATTTTAGAGAATCTGTTACAGACAGTTTTGACAGTTCCCAAATATTTTTTCCTGCAACCGTGACGGCTAACACTTCAGGTTTTAATCTTTTGCCGTCGCAGTCTTCGCAATGAGTCTGGCTCATAAATTTCTCAAGCCAGTCTTTTACGCCCTGCGACTGGGTTTCTATATAGCGCCGCCTTAATTCTTCCAGTATACCGGGGAATTGCGTATTGTATTGAAAAGACCCAGTTCTGTCACGGTTAACATATTTTACTCTAACTTCATCTTCCATGCCGTAAAGAATCGCGTTTACGATTTTTTTAGGCAGTTTATTAAAAGGCGTATCAAGGCTGAAATTAAAATGTTTGGATAACGCTTTAAAACGGCTTGAATGCCATGCGCTGTCGGGGTTGTATGGAATAACGCCGCCTTCGTTATATGACAGCGAGCGATCGGGAATTACAAGGTCAGGATCAAATTCCATTTTTGTTCCGATGCCGGAACAGCCTGTGCATGCGCCGAACGGATTGTTAAATGAAAAAAGACGCGGCTGCAATTCAGGTATCGAAACCCCGCAATCAGGGCATGAGTTTTTCTGCGAAAAAATCTGCTCGTGATTTTTACCGTCTTCGCTGCTGAGTACAATTAAAAGCCCGTCCGCAGTCTGCACCGCGGCTTCGACAGATTCAGCGAGACGCGCGCGGATATCCTTTCCAATTACAAGCCTGTCTACGATTATTTCTATGCTGTGTTTTTTTTGTTTATCCAGTTTAATACTTTCGTCAAGATTGACGGGAACGCCGTCTATCCTCGCCCGCGCGAAACCCGCTTTGCGCGCGTCTTCGATTATCTTTTGATGTTCTCCTTTTTTTCCGCGGATAACAGGGGCAAGAAGCTGGATTTTTGTCCCATCTTTGTATTGCAAAATCGTCTCAACGATTAAATCGATTGGCTGTTCGCGGATTTCCTTTCCGCAGACAGGGCAGTGGGGGATGCCGATACGCGCGTATAAAAGACGGTAATAGTCATAAATTTCCGTTACAGTGCCGACTGTCGAGCGCGGGTTGCGGTGGGTGGTTTTTTGCTCGATGGATATTGCTGGGGAAAGCCCTTCGATATAGTCCAAATCGGGTTTATCCATGCGCCCCAAAAACTGGCGCGCGTAGGCTGAAAGGCTCTCTACATACCGCCTTTGCCCCTCGGCGAAAATTGTATCAAAAGCCAAAGAACTTTTGCCTGAACCTGACAGCCCGGAAATAACGATTAATTTATCGCGAGGCAGTTCAAGGTCGATGTTTTTAAGGTTATGCTCGCGCGCTCCCTTGATGATTAATTTGTCCATAATGCCGTAATCATAGCAAAATATCGTATTAATTACTAGTAATACTAATCATGTGTTTACATAATTGTTTTAAGGAAAGGCTGTTTCAAAAAATTCTTTTGGAGCTATTATTTCTTTTTCTTTTGGGAAATGTTTTTTATTTCCGGTTATTAAAAAATCGGCAATACCTGTTTTATACACTTCGTAAAATTTCTTGTCGCTCTCATCTTCAAACCTGACGCTTAAATAATCGGCGTTAATATATTCGCCTTTATGATGAATATAAACAATTAATTCATTTTTTATTTCGTCGTCAAATTTAAAAATATTTCTTGATAATACTTTTAGATACTCAAAAATAATTCTGTTGTCATAGAGGATTGTTATTTTATCGTTTAGCAGGGTTGAAAGTATTTTTGCAGGCGTTCCATTCGCAGATATTAAAGCCGAAACAAGAACATTTGTATTAATCACAGCTCTCATTGTTAGCTCTCATTTCTTCTCTGGCTTCTTTAACAACAGCATTTATATCTTCGAGGGTCATTTTGTTATTGCCCATGGATGCGGATATTTCCTGCATTTTCCTTACAGCGTTAATAGCTCTTACCTGTCTGATTGTAGAAATAGTTTCTTCCAGTGTTTCGTCTGTTAATGGGGTTAAAAGCGCGATTGGCTTTCCGTTATTTGTTATAACCATTTCCCGCTCTACAGGGAGTTTTTTCCATATTGCCGCCGGGGAGGTTCTGAAGTCTCTTACAGTTACGAATTCCATACACTTCTCCTGTTTTATCACCTGTCGCTTTATAATATACCATATTGTCGCACAGTTGTCAACACTTAAAAACCTAATTATTCAATTTTTTTGTTTCTTAACTCTTTGTACAAATAGGGTAGGCAGTGCCCGCTGGCGCGGAAAACATTGGAAGAGTCCGCCTACGGAGCCTTAAAGCATTTAAAATGAAGTATGATTATCGTGTTCTCAAGTAAGATGTGCGCATTTTAAATACTTTTATTTTATTACCTCGAAGTAGGTTGGTGTTGCTTTACAAGTCTCCTCCGGCGGGGAACTTCCAAAATTGTTTTCCGCGCCCGCGGGCACTGCCTACCCTGCTTGTACACATTGGTATAGAAAAAATCAGATTGGCTGTTGTTGTGAATTTAATTTATTATTCCTATTTTAAATATAATTTGTCATGATAGAAACTATTTAAAAAAAACACTCTTGCGGATGGTTAATTTCTTGAAACAAAATAAAAATATAACACATATACCAGAATCTAGCCGCTTCATGCAAAAACAACTTTGATATCATCAATATAATAAAGCAAAATTGCAATAACAGCTAATTCTTCTTTTTCTAATCAAAGTGTACAAGCAGAGCAGGCGCCGCCCGCGCGGCGCCTGCTCTGCTTGTACAGAGAGGGTTCGCAATGAACAAATACATAAGTATCAATTATCATTTTCCTTGACAGCTTATATACGAAGATATTAAAATTACATATATTAAATGGTAATAAATGGAGATTCCGTGCATAGACTGATTTTTGCCTTGCTGATTTTTTTATGTTCAACCCTATATGCTCAGGAAATTTCCGCAACGGTTTCAAATATTGAATTTTTAAGAGGGTTTCATGATATTAGCTGGCTGGAAAAACGGGATATTGTGGTTGATAAATTATTAAACGACGGATACGTAATAGATCAATCTAAAGATTCAATTACTTTCTCCGGCGAACATTTGGGATATTCATGTGTTTTCATATTCAATTTCTTACTGGATAGTTTTGCAAAAGCGTATGTGGTAATTGATGGCAATGAAGACAGGTATCGAAATATAGTCATTAAAACAACAGAGGAATACGGCGCGCCCGGCAATATCAGAAATGACGGCAGATTGAGAACATGGATAATACCTTACGGCAGCTTAGAAGGTATGATTACCGCTCTTTACAACGAAAATACAACTGTAATGTTATATATCCTGCACTTTAGACCGGATGAAGATGAAGAAGATGAAGACGAAAGCGAAAACGCAAACGCTGACGAAGAGAATGCAGAAAATGTGGGAAATAACGACGACGAAGAAGTGTGACGGCCGGCGCATATTGAATTACACTCAATTTTCCGCTATCATTTTCTATATATAGGAGTTTTATCATGATGCTTTCCGAACTGGGCGCACCCATAGAAGATTTATTTACAAAAATCAACGACACATGGAGGCGTCTTTGAAGACGCGGGGTTTGCGGGAAGAATTGCCGAAATAGAAGCCAAAACCGCAGAGCCGGGGTTCTGGAACGATCAGGAAGCTGTCGAAAAATCAATGTCTGCAATGAAAAGTCTCAAGAACCGGTATGAACCGTGGAAAACGCTTCGCGGTGAGGTTACCGATTTACAAACGCTTTTTGAGCTAGCGATGGAAGCGAAGGACGAGAGCGAAACCTCAGGAATAATTGCTTCGCTTAAAGGACTTTCTGAACGCTACGATAAGCAAAATGTTTTTGAATTGATGGCAGGCGAAATGGATAAAAATCCATGCTTTCTTACCGTTCATTCGGGAGCCGGCGGCACCGAAGCATGCGACTGGTCGCAGATGCTCTACAGGATGTACCTTCGCTGGGCAGAGCAGAAAGGTTTTTCGGTCGAAGAAGTTGACAGGCAGGAAGCGGAAGGGGGGATTAAATCCGCCACTTGCAGAATCGAAGGCGATTATGCTTACGGCTATTTAAAAGGCGAGTCGGGGATTCACAGGCTTGTGAGGATAAGCCCGTTTGATTCCAACGCGCGCCGCCATACTTCATTTGCTTCCGTTTACTTATTTCCTGTTATTGATGATACAATAGATGTAGATATAAAACCCGAAGATTTAAGAGTAGACACTTACCGCGCAGGCGGCGCAGGCGGGCAGCATGTAAATAAAACTGACAGCGCGGTTCGTTTTACGCATCTTCCGACAGGGATTGTCGTTACGTGCCAGAACGAGCGCAGCCAGATCAAAAACCGCCAGATTGCAATGAGCATGTTAAAAGCGCGGCTCTATGAACATTACAGGCAGGAAAAAGAAAAGGAAAACGCGAAGTTTTCGCAGGAGAAAAAAGATATTTCATGGGGCAACCAGATAAGATCGTATGTGTTTCAGCCGTATACGATGGTAAAGGATTACAGGACAAAGGTTGAAAAAGGGAATATTCAGGCTGTGATGGACGGAGATATCGATCCGTTTATCGAGGAGTACCTGAAATTTTCATGGAATAACAAGGAGTGCATTTGAAATTAAATGTATTGTGCCTGTTCCTTTTTTTTATCTCTTTGACTTCGCTTTTATTCGCGAAAGGCAAGGCAGACTCAGGCGCTGATGCCGTTACGCAAAATAACGAATGGGTTCTTTGTATTACAGAATTTGAATCAAATCTTTCCGGGGATAAAACAAATATTACAGCAATCGCCGCAAGAGAATTAACTGAAAAATTCAGCGCGATAAATTTTCATACCCGTATTTCACCTGAATACGCTTACTACGAAGAACAGACATGGGCAAGAGCAAGGACCGCCGCGGCAAAATCTCTTGCTGTAAAAATGGAAGAGAGATCGCGCTTTATCTATCAGGGAGAACCTGATTGGAAATACCGCCAGAATTTAAGAAGGGTAGACACTGAAATCGAAAAATTAAGAGCCTCTCTGGAAAAAATTGACAATAATGCGCCTATAATTAATAATGAGCCCGTTTTTAGATTAACACCGGGGAATATGACTCTTGTGTTTCCGCCCGCGCCGGCTTCGGGTAGCGAAGCCAGATTTTGCGTTTCGCAGAAAGTAGACGCAATCCTTATAAACTCAATCGCGGATTTTCACGGCAGATATGTCTTAAACGTAAAGCTTTACACACTTTACAACAGATCGTTTGTGTGGGAAGAAAGCGTAATTTTTTCGCACGACGATTTAAACCACGCTCTTGATGAAATAACAAAAAAACTTGTAATTGTTCTTTCCGGCAATCGTCCTGCCGCTTTGGCGATTAATTCGCAGCCGCAGGAATCACTGCTTCTTGTAAACAGGGCTTTTGCGGGCAGAGGGGAAACAGGCGTTGTGGAATACCCTGTGGGAACGGTAATTGTTACAGCATCGGCTCCCAATTATGAAAGCATCGTTTTAGAAACAGAATTAAAATCGGGGGTATTAACAGAAATCAGCATAAAATTAAACCCGCTTGAATACGGTGATGTTGAAGTGTCGGGTGACGCTTCAGGCAATATTTATCACGGCGCGCTGTACATCGGAAAGGCGCCTCTTACTCTGCGTCTTCCCGTTAGTAATTTTGAATTTGTTGAATTAAACGCAAACAATGGAAACAGGGGTTCTATTGTTTTTAAAACACCTGACGACGCGGAATTCACACAGGCAATGGCGGTAAAGACAAGCATACCGCTTCAGAAAGGAAGGGTGGACAAAGAGCGGCGTATATATTACTGGGTATGGGGAGCGCAATGGATTACCGGGATTGCGGCATGGATTGGCTACTATTCATACACAGAAGCGTATAAAGCTTATGTCGCTTCAGGCGGCAATGAAAACTTTTATCAGACCGCGTTCAACCTGCAGGGAGTTTCTATTGGAGCGATTGCCGCGTTCGGCGCTGTTTCAGGTTATGGAATTTACCGAATGATAAGATATATCGTAATTTCAAGCAGAGACGAAACAAAACTACCTAGTAATAATTCCAGAGCAGGCAGGGCAAAATGAAATTCGGCGAAAAGATAAAAAACTTTTTTATGGGAAGATCGTCTGTCAGCGGGGAAATTTTTGACGATCTTTGCGATTTATTAATAGAAGGAGATTTTGGCGCTTCGCAGGCGTATAAAACCGCGGAAACGCTTAGAACAATTTGTAAAAAAGAAGATGCCGCCGCAATACCTGAAAAACTGGCGCAGCTTCTTGAAGATGAATTAAAAAAAGCAAAGGAAGCGCGCAGTATTATTTGCGATGAACTGACGGTGATTTTACTGCTTGGTGTAAACGGTGTAGGCAAGACTACAACAGCGGCGAAACTTTCAAACCTTTTAAGTACGCAATATAATAAAAAAATTATTTTAGCTGCTGCGGATACATTCAGAGCCGCCGCTATCGATCAGTTGAAAATTCACGGAGAGAAACTCGGCACACGTGTTGTAGCGCACAAACAGGGAGGGGATCCGGCCGCTGTTGTGTTTGACGCTGTTGAAGCTGCTCTTTCAGGCGGCTCTCAGGTTGTAATCGCTGATACGGCGGGAAGGATGCACACAAAATCGGCTCTTGTTGAAGAACTGCGGAAGATCGACAGAGTTGTTGAATCAAAAGCAAAAAAAGCCAATTATTTTAAATTTCTTGTTCTGGACGCGACCACGGGAAGAAACGCCTTTACACAGGCAGAAACATTTCATGAAGCTGTCGCACTGGACGGAATTATTTTGACAAAATACGATTCCACGGCAAAGGGAGGAGTGGTTTTCTCTCTTGCTTCGGAATTAAACCTGCCTGTAATTTTTGTATGCACAGGCGAAAAATACGGGGATATCGAAAATTTCGATCCTCATAAATTTGCGAGGGAATTTGCGGGTATCGGTTAAAATAATTATTTTTATTGTTGTTCTCTTTCTTATTCTCTTTGCGGGGTTTTTCGCTCTTACGCAGGAGCTGGATTTATTATTACCGGGACTTGAAAGACATGAAGATGATTTGGATCCCGAAAATGAAGATGAAATTAGCTTTGGCGTATACAGAGATATGCCGCCATGGATTAAACCCGCGCGATGGTTTCGCTCAAACGCAGGCGGCATGGCTTTGGAAGAAATGCAGTCACGTTTCGCGGCCCTTCGCAATCAATACGCGCTTGTAATCGATTTTGTGAACCGCGATGAACTGCCCGATTATTTAATTCCGTATTATAACGAGGAATATTTTTTTGAAGTTCGCATCCTCTACAAAGAGGGAGAACAGCTGCGCACCCAATGGATATTCAGAGACGTAAACGCGAACACAAGGCTGAACGCGGTTTTTATGGAACCTGCTTCCGAGTTTACAGCGGTACAAGATTTATCCGCGGTTAATGAATCTACCGCCGTGATACCTTTTGAAGATACACAGGAGAATGAAGAAGAAACTCGGGCAGCGCAGGAGATAACGCATGAGACAGCGATTGAGACAGCGCTTGAATTTGTAGAAACAGATGAAGAAGGCGATGACGCTATAGCACAGGAAATAAAAGAACCGCTTGATTTTCCTTTGGATGTAATTAATAAAACAGGTTTTCTGGAATTATTTGACGAAAAATCTTTTTTAACCTCGGAATACAGATACTATGAAAATGGAAAAATCGTAAAAACGGAATATTCATTAAAAGATAATCTGTTAATTAAAGCTGAGTATTTTGAATGGGAAACCGGCGGCAAAGAATATATAACCTTGTATACTGATTATTACCGTTATAACCGTTCATTGTCGCTTAGAAATATTGAGCGCGTTTATCAAACAGATGCGCTATTTGCCGATCCTGTAAGAGTCGCTTTTCCAAGGCGCATTATGGACGAAGCTCATGTAGGTATTTTTATCAGCGAAAGGCTGAATCTGTATCCTGAATTTTTCGGCGATGTATATGTTGACAGCGGTTCTAAAATGGTTTTTGATACCGATAACAGGGGCAGAATCATGAGCCAGACATTGTACGACAAAGATGATGAAGTTATCTGGACAATATACAATATCTGGCAGAATGACAGAATTGTTACATCTACTAAGAAAGAAGGTGATACTGTTTATCTTGCCGAATACGCGTATAATTCAAACGGGGATGTTATATTGGAAAGAAATTCGCTTAATGGGGTTCTTGAAAGGGTCGTCCGCACCGAGGGCAATACCGAAATAGAGGAACTTTATATGAACAACGCGCTTGTTCTCCGCGCGGTATGGGAAGAAGGAAGAAAAATATCCGAGACAAGGGTTAGAAATTGAAAAAGTCATGGGTTTTATTTGTAGCATCGCGTTATATTTTTAAAGGGCGAAGCAGCTCGCCTGTTCTTGCTGTGCTTGGAATCGCAGTAGGAGTGCTTGCCCTTATCATTATTATCGCTGTCATGAATGGTTTTCAGCTAGGCTTTATCGAAAGCATTCTGGAAGTTTCATCCTACCATTTGCGGATAGAAAATATTAACAGCGATAATATCGGCGAAGTGCGCGATATTGTGCTTTCGATTCCCGGTGTTAGAGCAGCTCTTCCTTTCAAGGAATATCAGGCGATAGCGAGGGGAAGAAGGGCGTCGCAGCAGGCAGTGCTGATAAGAGGGGTAAACGATAATACGCCCGAAATTGACACCGGAATGCTGAGTAAACTTGAATTTGAAGACGGTTTTTTTGATATTTCCAATCAGGATAACGCTCTTTTAGGAGCCGAACTTGCGCGCAGATTGAGTGTAAATACAGGCGACAGTGTTACATTATTCTCTATTACAGGGCTTATGTCCGCGGAGGAAGGAACCGGAGTTGACACTTACAAGGTTACAGGAATTTTCAGAACAGGTTTTTATGAATATGACTGCAGCTGGGTATTTTTAAATATGGAACATCCATCCTTCCTGGTAAACGAAAGCGATTTAAAACTAGGTATAAAACTTGTAAACCGTTTTAACGATAAAAATATTTTAGAACAGGCAAAAAAGAAAATGGCTTCTTACGAAGGTATTAAATTGACGAGCTGGCGCGATTACAACCGCTCATTTTTCGGCGCGCTGCGTACAGAAAAACTTTTTATGTTTATCCTTGTTGGGCTTATTTTTATTGTAGTTGGGCTTAATATTTTTCAGGCGCAGAGAAGATCTGTTTTGCAAAGGCGCGAGGAAATTGGACTTTTACGCGCTGTAGGCGGTACTGAAAAAGCGGTGCGGTTTGTGTTTGTTTTCGACGGCGCCATAATCGGGCTTTTAGGCGCTTCTATCGGACTTTTTATAGGGCTTGCGGTCGCGTCCAACATTCCAAAGTTTTTTTCGTTAGTAGAAAATATTGTAAACGGGTTTATAGGAATTTTAAATATTCTTGCAGGCTTTTTTGGAGGCGGAGTATCCGGAAATTTTGCCGTTTTTTCGCCTGCAATATTTTATATAAAGGAAATTCCTTCCCGCGTGCTGGCGCATGAGGTAATTTTAATATTTATGTTTGGTTTTTTGTCCGCTCTTGCGGCGGCATGGTTTGCTTCCAGAAAAGCAGCCAAAATACAGCCTGCGGAGGTACTGCGGTATGAGTGATACGCCGAATGTCCTGCTTAAAGTTTCAGGAATTGTTAAAAATTATGTTTCTACAGCCGAAACTCTTCACATTTTACAGGGTATCGAATTTGATATTGAAGAAGGAAAGTCTGCGGCGATAATGGGAATCAGTGGAAGCGGAAAAAGCACGCTGTTGAATATAATCGGAGGGCTTGATCGCGCCGACGAAGGAAGTGTTTTTATCGGCGGAAAAGAGATAACATCGCTTTCTGAAAAAGAAATTTCCTCGTATCGATCGAAACAGGTGGGTTTTATTTTTCAATTTCATTATCTTTTAAAAGATTTTACCGCTTTGGAAAATATCATGCTGCCGGCTTACATCGCCGGAATAAAGAAAAAAGAAGCGATAGAAAGGGCAAAAGATCTGCTTTCTGACGTAAAACTGGAAAACAGGGGCAGCCATTTCCCGTCACAGCTTTCCGGGGGAGAGCGGCAAAGGGTAGCGGTTGCGCGTTCCATGGTGAACAATCCCGCTCTGATTCTTGCTGATGAGCCGACAGGAAACCTGGATCCGCAGAACAGCGATGTGGTCGCGCAGCTGCTGTATGAAAACGCACAAAAATGGAACAAAACTTTAATTGTTGTAACTCACGATAAAAAAGTAGCTCAAAGGGCGTCCATGCGCCTTGTCCTTGAAGAAGGTAAGCTCTGCGGAGAGCCAAATTGAAAATTAAAACATCTTTTTTTATTGCGATTAGATATCTTTGGGGGCGGGCTAAGGAAGGAGTGCGTTATCTGCGCGGAGCCGCCGCGGGAATCGCGGTGAGCCTTGTTCCGATAATTGTCACATTAATTGTCGCAGACGGGATGATAAGAGGAATTACAGACAGGTATATTGAACTTGGAACAGGGCATTTGCAGGCGGTAGATTACAATGATTATACAGGCGAAGATGAAGCAATTAAAATGATAAGCGAACTTGAAGGCGTAAGAGGAGTATGGCAGGAACGGCGGACAATGGGAGTGCTGGCGGGAAAAAACGGAAAAACAGGGGTAACAGTGCGCGCGATATACCCTTCTTTCTGGGAAGAAGAAGGCAGCGTTAAATTTTTAAAAATAATAGACGGCGAGAATAAACCGGAAACAAACCGCGATGTTGTGTTAGGTGAAACACTCGCTGATAATCTTGGAGTAAGAGCCGGTGACACTGTGCGGTTAATGACCGTGGTACCCGCTGAGGGCGGCAGAATGTCTCCAAGAACCGCATCTTTCACTGTTAAAGGTATTATATCATGCGGATACAACGAACTTGACGCGTTATGGTGCATAATATCTTTAGAAGGAGCAAAGCGCGTTTTCCCGGCAGAGCAGACATCATCAATATATATAATTAAAATTAACGATCCTTATAAAAATGCAGATGATTTCTCGTGGGAATTAAATAACATTCTGCCTGTCAGTTACAGCGTTTTTACATGGAAAGATCTTTTACGCTCGCAGTACAGCTCGTATCAGACAACAAGGCAGATGCTTTTATTTATTATGGCTTTGATAGTGATTGTTGCCGCTGTAAATGTTTCTTCCGCTACCAGCATGCTTGTTCTTGAAAGGCAAAGAGACATTGCTGTTTTAAAAGTAACAGGAGCGAGCGTAAAAGGTGTTACAGATATTTTTCTGTGGGGTAGTTTTCTTACAGGGCTTATAGGCGGTTTTATCGGTATTTTTGCAGGGCTGCTGATAGGAAATTTTATAAACGAAATATTAAGGTTTTTGGAAAAATTTTTAAGTTTCTTCTCCGGCTTGTTTAAGGGGGATGAAGTAAAGATTCTGGATCCTGGTTTTTATCTGGAAACAATTCCAATAATAATTGACTGGAACGCGGTGTTTATTATCTGGTTCTTCGCTATTTTATGCTCTGTAGTCGCGTCGTTAATTCCTGCTGCAAAAGCCGGCAGGCTAAAACCAATGGAGCTTCTAAGAAAAACATAAAGGAAGATAAAATGAAAAAAACTGGTTTTTTTATTTTAGCGTGTTTAATTATTTTTTCTTGTAAATCCAATCCTGCGCAGGTACAGGAAGAAAAACCCGCAGTTATTCCTCAAAAAAACAATATGGCGCTTATTCCCGGCGGCACTTTTATAATGGGAAGCCCTGTTAATGAAAGAGATCGTTTTACTGCCGAAGGCCCTCAGCGAAATGTCACATTAAAATCCATTTATTTATGCATATACGAAGTCACTCAGAAAGAGTTTCAGGATTTAATGGGAATTAATAACAGCACTTTTAAAGGCGACAGGCTGCCTGTCGATATGGTGACATGGTATGAAGCTGTGCAATACTGCAACGCGCTCAGCAGGAAAGAAAAGTTAAAACCGGCGTATACAATTAACAATGACGCTGTAACATGGGACATATCAGCCAACGGTTACCGTCTGCCGACTGAGGCCGAATGGGAATATGCCTGCCGCGCAGGAACTACTGCCGCTTTTTATACCGGAAATAATATAACGACGTCTCAGGCAAATTATGACGGCAACTGGCCTTACGGCAATAATCCGCGCGGCGAATACAGAAGGAAATATATCGAAGTCGGCTCGCTGCCCGCTAACCCCTGGGCGTTACATGACATGCAGGGGAATGTGTGGGAATGGTGCTGGGACTGGTTCGCGAATTACGGCGAGGGAGATCAGGAAAATCCGACAGGTCCGCAGAGCGGATCATCGCGCGTTCAGCGCGGCGGCTCATGGGGCAGCACCGCAATGGAACTTAGATCCGCGTTCAGGCGCAGTTATTATCCGAACGAGAGAGTTATCTCAGCCGGTTTTCGTGTGGCTAGAAATGCAAACTAGGCAGTTATTTTATATCTGTATTAATACTGGCGTTTCCATTACCTGACTCTCTCTTGTATAATAATAACATTTTTTGTAAAATAGCATGAATGAATTTGAAAACTACCCCTAATAATAATCTTTCTGCTGCTCCAGACGCTGTTTTAACAGCCAGAGAACAGGAAATTTTTGATAAATTGCTTTCAGGGACTACCGGAAAAGAAATAGCGCAGGATTTAAAAATCAGTTACGATACTGTCAGTTACCACCGTAAAAAGATATATAAGAAATTAGGCGTTAAAAATATTTTGGAGCTTTTTACTAAATATAAAAAAGGCGACAGGGCAATACCTGTTCCCATGATTCTTGAAGACGAAACAGGTGTAAAAAGCAATATTCACTTAAAAATATTAATTCCTACCGTCGTGTTTACCGTTGTTTTTGCGGTTGTATGGTTATTATTACAAAATGAAAAAGGCAGTTTTATACCATCTATCGACCCGTGGTACGCGATATCTGATTCAAATTCATCAAGCCAGATATCAAGAAGAGATGAAATGATCAATGGAAAAATGGAATCAGTATTTTATCTTTCAGGTTCGTTGTATGAACGCGGCAGCGGCAGTTATGCAGGAAGCTTAGGCAGGTTATTCGGTGAATCGTTAAACGCGGCAAGGACAATGAAATCAATTTCTTTTAAAGTTATGGGAGACGGCAATAAATACTATTTAAAGTTCCCAACTTTTGAAACAATAGAAGGCGATTATTACTTTAATATTTTCCAAACTGAAAAAGACCGGTTAACAAATATCAATATTAATATTCCCGGTGATCTTTCAAGATACGGCTGGAGCGGGAAAGACGTTGCTTTTATTCAGAATAATATTATGTTTATTCAAATTCAGCCTGTTGATCCCGGTGATTTTAAAACAAAGATATGGGATATCAGGTTTAATAAATAATGGAGAAGAGCCGCTGTGCAGGAAACTGATTTTAATACCGCTGAACAAAATACGTCAGATATTTCTGTTTTAACAGAACAGGAACAGGAAGTTTTTAAACTGCTGTTAGAAGGCAAATCTTCCAATGAAATAACTGATATTCTTAACATCAGCGGCGGTACGGTTAATTACCATCGAAATAATCTGTATAAAAAGCTGAATATAAACAGCATCAATGAACTCTATAATAAATATTTAAGCGCCTATAATGGTTCTGCGGACGGAAGTAATAAATTAAAAAGATCATCGCCAAAAATTATGCTGCCTGCGGCTGTAATTATTACCGCCGCCTGTCTTGCCGTTATTGCCGCGCTTGTGCTGAATAGTGCAATGAAAAAAGCGAACACCGCGCGCGCAGATGTTGTGTTTGATTTCTGGTTTGCGATGGGGGATGAAAAGGGGCGCTCGCTGGTTACACGGCAAATGGAAAAAATTAACGGAAAGGAAGAACTTGTTGTGTCCATTTCCGGTACGCAGCAACTAAATGAAATTAGCTATTCAGGCGTTTACGGCAGACCTGATTTACAAACGCTTGAGACCATGAGATCGATGAAGTCAATTTCATTTACGTACATGGGAGACGGCGGCAGCTATTATATTTCCTTTCCGACAATCGAAACAATCAGGTATGTAAACCCCTATTCTGGAAAAGATGAAATTTTCGGCGAACACTGGCTTAAAATACTGGAGACAAAGAAAGATACAGTTTCAAATATAACAATCAATATTCCTGATGATCTTGTCTGGCTGGACGAAGACAGACCTAAACCGGATTTTATCATGAAGAACCTGAACTGCCTTCAGATTCAGCCTGCCGGTATGGGCAGCTATAACTTAAAATGGTGGGATATTAGGCTGAACGGCAATTAACTGTGATTTGACCTGTATTTTACCCCAAATTTTCGTAAAACCTATTACTTTTAATAGGTATAACTACCCATAAACTACCTTATTATATGGGTGTGAAAAACGCAGTACGTAATTACACTTCCATAATGATACGTTTTACGGCAGCTCTGCCAACAAACAAACATGAAAGGGGAGATTTTATGAAGAGCAAAATGAAATTACTTGGATTTTCCATCTTTGCTGCAGTAATCGGATTATTGCTTGCAGGATGCGCCAGCAGCGATAAAAAGGGAGGAAACACCCAGATAAACCTGGATAAGGCAATCTCTGAAGCTGCTGTCAGAATAGACGAACGGGTTGATGCAAGATCAAAAATCGCGCTGCTTAATTTTTCATCACCGACAGAGCAGTTTTCTTCGTATGTTCTGGACGAACTTACGGCAAACCTGCTGGACAGCGGAAAGCTTACGATAGTTGACAGGAAGGAAGTAGACCTTATCCGCGGTGAATTTAATTTTCAATTCTCAGGCGAGGTAGGGGATGATTCAATGCAGGAATTGGGGCGCATGCTCGGAGCGCAGGCAATCGTATCCGGTTCACTGACAGAAATCGGCAATGCATACCGTATTGTGATTCGTGTGCTGAACGTTCAAAGCGCTGCCGTTATAGCTCAATACCGCTCAGACATTAACAATGACAGCCGTGTTAAGGCTCTGCTCAGCAGCGCAAGAAGGGATAACAGCGCCGCGGGTGCTGCCTTTGTACAGTGGCTGCTTACTCCGTAAGGAATACGCAGCAATACAGAGATAACATAATCAATATTCTTCCCATGCCTTGATTTCCAGCTCCGCTCCGTCGTGCAGTGTTTCAAGCGCGTCTATAAACTCTTTGGCGACTTTTATGTTGGTGAAAAGCGGGATGTCAAAATCTATTGCCATGCGCCGGATGATATAGTCGTTCTTTAGTTCTAGCTCGGCATTGTTTTTTGGTATATTGATGATTATATCGATGCCGCGCTTTTTGATTAAATCCGCTATGTTGGGATCTTTTTTCTCCAATGGCCACGCAAGGGGTGTAACAGGAAGTTTGTTGCCGGACAGGAATTTGGCGGTTCCGCGTGATGCGAACAGGGTATGTCCCATTTTTACAAGTTTTTGAGCCGAATCCAAAAAGTCCAGCTTGTCTACGATTGGACCCGTGGAAAGCAGCACTTTTGCCGGTCCCTTGGGGATTTTATAGCCGACGGAAAGCAGGGCTTTTAACAGCGCGTCTGAAATGCTTGAGCCTATGCAGCCGACTTCCCCCGTGCTTGCCATTTCAACTCCGCTGATTGGATCCGCTCCGTGAAGACGCGAAAAACTGAACTGCGCCGCTTTTACGCCGACGCATTGGAGTTCCAGCGCGGAGACAGGCACTTTTTCTGCATGTTCGCCAAGCATCGCTTTAACGGCGAGATCGATCATGTTAACGCGGCTTACCTTTGAACAGAACGGGAAACTGCGTGACGAGCGCAGATTGCACTCAATTACGCGCACATGACTTCTCTGCGCGAGGAATTGAATATTAAAAGGTCCTGTAATATCCAGCGCTTTTGCGATCTTTTCGCTTATCTGGCGAATTTTTCTAAGCGTTTCAACATAAAGTCTTTGCGCAGGGAGAACTACTGTCGCGTCTCCAGAATGAACACCCGCGTTTTCGATATGTTCTGTAATCGCGTGGAAGAGTATTTCTCCGTTTTTCGCGACAGCGTCAATTTCTATCTCTTTGGAATTTTCCACAAATTTGGAGATAACAACAGGATGCTCTTTTGACACATCCGCGGCGAGGTTTAAAAATTCTTCAAGGCTGGAATCGTCCCACGCAACGTTCATTGCGGCTCCTGATAGCACATAACTTGGGCGGATTAAAACGGGGTATGACACGCTTTTCGCGAACTCTTTTGCTTCTTCAAAGTTGGTAAGCTCTTTCCACAAGGGCTGCTCAATGCCGAGTTTGTCCAAGAGAGCGGAAAATTTATTACGGTCTTCCGCGTTATCAATGGACTGCGGCGTTGTTCCGTAGATGTGCACTCCCGCGTCATAAAGTTTTGTCGCAAGGTTGTTCGGGATTTGCCCTCCCATTGAAATAATTACGCCGTCAGGGTTTTCCTTGTCGAAGATATCCAGAACGCGCTCAAGGGTGAGTTCTTCAAAGTAGAGCCTGTCGCACATATCGTAGTCTGTAGAGACTGTTTCCGGGTTGCAGTTTACCATTATCGAATAACGGCCGATATTGCGGACTGTCTGCACCGCGTTTACGCAGCACCAGTCAAACTCCACGCTCGAGCCGATCCTGTAAACGCCTGAACCTAAAACCATAACGCCGCGGTTTGAAGCGCTTACATCGTCAATTTGAATATTGGAACGGGGAGAAGCGGCGCAGCCATAAGTCATGTAAAGGTAATTGTTTTTCGCCTGATATTCACCCGCAAGCGTGTCAATTTGCTTGATTGCGGGCAGAATGCGGTTTTCTTTGCGCAGCGATCTTACGTCCATTTCCGATAAACCGGCAAAGGACGCGATCCGCGCGTCTGAGAAGCCAAGCCATTTCGCGCGGGCAAGAAGTTCCGTATCAAGAGCGGACTTTCCGTTGTCACGTAACATTTTTTCGGTTTTCCAGACATTGGCGATTTTATTCAGGAACCATTTATCAATTTTTGTAAGCCTGTAAATTTTTTCAACTGACCAGCCTTCGGCGATGGCGCGGTATATCACATAGATACGCCTGTCTGTCGGGCGGCTTAAAGCGTCGCGGATCTTTGCGTCAATACTGCCTCCTCCTTTAAAACTTTCTCCGCAAAGAGCGTCGTCTCCGGCAAGACCCGGAGCGCCTATTCCTGTCATGCGAAGCGCTTTTTGAATCGCCTCTTCAAATGTACGCGCGATGGACATAACTTCGCCTACCGACTTCATTTCCGAGCCGATGCGTAAATCAACATTTTTAAACTTGGTTAAGTCCCAGCGCGGCACTTTTATTACAATGTAGTCAAGGGCAGGCTCGAAACAGGATTTTGTGGCATGTGTTATGCGGTTGTCAATTTCAAGAAGCGAATGACCAAGGGCTATTTTAGCCGCGATAAACGCGAGAGGGTAGCCTGTCGCCTTCGACGCGAGGGCCGAACTTCGCGATAAACGCGCGTTTACTTCGATTATACGGTAATCTTCGGAGAATGGATCTAAGGCAAACTGAATGTTACATTCACCGATAATTCCAAGATGACGGATAACGTCGATACCGATTCGCCTGAGTTTTCCAAGTTCCGAATCTGTTAGCGTAAGGGCGGGAGCTACAACAATGCTTTCGCCTGTGTGTATCCCCAATGGGTCAAAGTTTTCCATACTGGCGACTGTTATACAGTTGTCGTACGCGTCTCTTACAATTTCAAATTCTATTTCCTTCCAGCCGCCAAGCCATTCTTCAACAAGAACCTGCGGCGGCGTGTCAATTTCGTTCTTTCTCGCAAAAACCATCGCGCATCTTTTTGTAAGTTCCGCTTCGTTTTTGCAGATGCCCGATCCTGCGCCGCCAAGAGCGAAAGCTACGCGTGCCATTACAGGGTAGCCGATTTCGTTCGCGGCTTTCAGGGCGGAAGCAGTGTCCGTTACCGCGAAACTGCGCGGAGTAAGCGCGTTAATTTCGTTAAGGCGGTCAACAAAGAGCTGGCGGTCTTCTGTGTCTTCTATGGTTTTTACGGGAGTGCCTAATACGCGCACATTGTTTTTCGCCAGAGTGCCGTCTCTGTTCAGAGCGACGCCGCAGTTAAGAGCGGTCTGTCCGCCGAAGGAGAGCAGCATGGCATCGGGTTTTTCCTTTTCGATAACCTTGCTTACGTATTCAGGCGTTATGGGAAGAAAATAAATTGAGTCTGCCATTCCTTCGCTTGTCTGAATCGTCGCGATGTTTGGGTTAATTAAAACAACTTTAATGCCTTCTTCGCGAAGAGCCTTAATCGCCTGAGAGCCTGAATAATCAAATTCACCGGCCTGTCCGATCTTTAAGCCGCCGGAACCGAGGATTAGAACTTTTTTTGGAAGGTTTGTATTAGGTGACATTATTTGCCCTCCTTTACCTGATCTAAAAAGCGATCAAAAAGAAACTCTGTGTCACGCGAACCCGGACATCCTTCGGGATAAAATTGCACCGCGCTAAAAGGTTTTTTCTCGTTTTTTATGCCTTCAACGGTGCCGTCGTTTGCGTTTGTGAACCACTGTTTCCAGTCTTTAGGCAGACTGTCCGATCTTACGGCGTATCCATGGTTTTGCGATGTAACATAACAAGTGTTTGCGCCTTCTTCAATGCTTGGCTGATTCTGGCTTCTGTGCCCGAACGGCAGCTTGTAGGTATCGGCTCCTGCGGCAAGAGCCATGATGAGGTTTCCAAGACCGATGCCAAAAACAGGTTTGTTACCCGACAACGCCTTGCGTACAGTTTCAATTGTTTTTTTATAATCTTTAGGATTGCCGGGTCCGCTTGAAATCACAAGCCCGTCATATTTAACATTTTCTATGTCCATGCCGCAGGGAATGCGGATAACCTCAGCGCCGCGGTTTAAAAGGCAGCGGATAACATTCGCTTTCACGCCGCAGTCAAGTAAAGCGATTTTTTTATCAGATTTTTTAGAAGCAGGATGGTAGGTTTTAATTTCTTTGAGTGGGACTCCGTCATGATTCGACAAACTGATTTTTTTTGAAGATACATCGTTGAATCCCTGTTTTAATTTATCCTCAACAAGGATTTTTCCGATCATTGTGCCGCGATCCCGCAAACGAAGCGCAAGCGCTCTTGTATCAATGCCGTATATGCCGCAAGTTTTTTCTTTTTCTAACCACGTTGAAAGATTTATTTTTGATGAATAATGGCTTGGCTCTTCGCAAAGGTCTGATACGATTAATCCCGAAACTTGAATTTTATCCGATTCCAGAGTAACAGGAAGTCTCTGTTCATCAAAAAAAGGCGCGCCGTTTTTATTTACAGGCACGCCGCAATTCCCGACAATCGGCCAGGTACAGACTAATATCTGCCCCTTGCATCCGGGGTCTGTCAGGGCCTGCACAAGCCCGGACATTCCGGTATTAAAAACGACTTCTCCTGCCGCGCTTTTGTTCTTCCCAAAAGCCCATCCGAAAAACTCGCTTCCGTCTTCCAAAACCAGTTTAGCTTGTAACTTTTCCATTATAACCTCTGTGCTATCGCGTTTATAAAATCCCATGAGTTTAAAACTTTGTCAGGCTGCGGGTCTGATAATCTTGCCAAGTCGCCTGTCATTATGCCGTCTTCGATTGCGCCGACAACTGATGTTTCAAGTTTTTTCGCGAAATCAGAAAGTTCCGGCGTGTTGTCAAGTTCTGCGCGTTTTGCAAGAGCGCCTGTCCACGCGAAAATGAGCGCCGCGGGGTTAGTGCTTGTTTTTTCGCCTTTCTGCCAGCGGTAGTAGTGCTGCTGAACTGTTCCGTGCGCGGCCTCGTATTCAAATACGCCGGAAGGAGATACAAGAACACTTGTCATCATGGCAAGGCTTCCTGCCGCGCTTGCGATCATGTCGCTTTGAACATCGCCGTCGTAATTTTTGCACGCCCACAAAAAGCCGCCTTCGCTTTTTACAACACGCGCGACAGCGTCATCGATCAATGTATAAAAATATTCAACACCTGCGTTTTTGCATTTTTCTTTAAATTCGGTTTCGTATATTTCATTAAAAATTGTTTTAAAACGCCCATCGTAAGTTTTGGAGATCGTGTCTTTGGTTGCAAACCATAACGGAAGTTTTTCCGCGATTGCGTAGAGGAAGCAGGCGCGCGCGAAACTTTTAATTGATTCATCGTAGTTGTGCATCCCCTGAACAATTCCGCGCCTATGAAAATCAGCGACTTTTACGCGGCGTTCAGTGCCGTCCGCTTTTGTATAAACAAGCTCGACTTTTCCCGGCCCTTCAATTTCCATTTCGGACGCTTTGTAAACATCGCCGTAGGCATGACGGCCGATAACAATCGGTTTTTTCCATGTATTAACAGAAGGCTTGATCCTGGTTACCGAGATTGGTTTTCTGAAAACAGTGCCGTCAAGAATCGCCCTGATTGTCGCGTTCGGGCTTGGAAGAAGATATTTTAGATTGTATTCCTTCTGCCTTGCCGAGTTTGCGGTGATTGTCGCGCACTTTACACCGACGCCGAGTTTTTTGATCGCTTCAGCTGATTGGACTGTAATCTCATCGTTGGTATTGTCGCGGTTTACAATCCCTAAATCAAAATATTCAGTTTTTAAATCGATAAAAGGATTCAAAAGTTTTTCTTTAATTACTTCCCATAAAACGCGCGTCATTTCGTCCCCATCAATCTCGACAAGGGGTGTTTTCATGTTAATTTTTGCCATACAGGCAGTATATCAAAGTAATTGAAGTTAGTAAATGGCAGATACTCTTTTTAACCTTAAAGCGTTTAACAGCACTGAAACAGAACTTAGGCTCATCGCGGCAGCGGCGAACATCGGGTTTAAAAGCGGTCCGCCTGAAATGTATAAAATGCCGGCAGCGATTGGAATGCCAAGCGCGTTGTAGCCGAATGCCCAAAAAAGATTTTGTTTGATTATACGCAAACTGCGTCTTCCAAGATTGATCGCTGCCGGGACATCCATCATCTCGTTTCGCATAAGGACAATGTCAGCAATTTCAATCGCGACATCTGTGCCGCTCGCCACAGCGATTCCGGCATCAGCCTGCGCGAGAGCGGGCGCGTCGTTGATTCCATCGCCGACCATCGCGATTTTTCTGCCCTGAGCCTGTATTTTTTTTACTTCTATGGATTTATCCTGAGGCGGCACTTCGTAAAGAACTTTATCAATGCCGGCTTCTTTAGCGATCTTGCAGGCTGTATGCCTGTTGTCTCCTGTTATCATGATGACGTCGATTCCCATTTTGCGAATTTTATTTACCGCGGCCTTGCTGTTCTTTTTGATTGTATCACTGACGGCAATAACTCCGGCGATTTTGCCGTTCATCGCCGCGAAAATAAAAGTTTTCCCCTGCGACGATAACATCGTAGTTTCATTTTTTAAAGATGAGTAATTTATTTCGCGTTCGTCCATGAGTTTAGAGTTTCCGATAACGATGGAAACACTCTGATCAAAAAGAGCGGACTTCGCTTCGATTCCATAACCGGGAAAAGCTTTAAAATCTGCTACAGGTAAAAATTCAAGACTGCGTTTTTCCGCTTCCTGAATAACAGCCAAACCAAGCGGATGCTCGCTGTTCTTTTCCGCGGAAGCAACGAGCTGGAGCAGAAGGTTTTGAGCATCAATGTTATCATTTTGAACCTGATCATCGCGGTTTGCGGTAAAAATATCTGTTACAACGAGTTTTCCTTCGGTAATTGTCCCGGTTTTATCTAAAACAACAGTTTGAATTTTCGCCGCTGTTTCAAGGGCAAGAGCGTTTTTAAATAAAATGCCGTCCTGCGCGCCTCTGCCGCAGGCAACTATGACCGCAACCGGCGTCGCAAGCCCAAGAGCGCACGGGCAGGCAATCACAAGCACGGAAATAAAAATTGTAAGCGAAAATTCAAGCGCGGATTTTCCGTCAGCAGGATTTGCAAGCCCGGCGGAAACTGCCGCAAACCACAAAATGCCCGCAAGCAGAGCAATCGCAAAAACAATGGGCACAAAATATCCTGATACAATGTCGGCTAACTTCGCAATCGGCGCTTTTGATCCTTGAGCTTCTTCAACCAGTTTAATAATTTGCGCAAGAACGGTATTCGCTCCCGTTTTCTCCGCTCTGAAACTGAAATAACCATTACTGTTTATTGTCCCGCCGTAAACTGAATCTCCGGCTTTTTTTTCAACAGGAATACTTTCTCCTGTCAGCATGGATTCGTCAACGGCGCTGCTGCCGATAATGATAACCCCATCCACTGGGATTTTCGCGCCGGGTTTTATGATAATTATATTTCCCGGTTTTACTTTTTTTATGGGGATTTCAATTTCTTTGCTGCCCTGTGTGATAATCGCGGTTTTCGGCGTAAGGGCAATTAATTTTTTAATCGCTTCGCCTGTGCGTCCTTTTGACCGTGCTTCCAGAAATTTTCCTAAAAGTATTAAAGTTATAATAACAGCCGATGTTTCAAAGTAAAGCGATTCAACTGCCATGTGGTTTCCGGTTATTATCTGTATCAGATTAAACAAACTGAAAATTACAGCCGAAGATGTCCCGATGGCGATAAGTGAATCCATGTTCGGGCTTAAATGAAAAATATTTTTAAAACCTGTTGTATAAAAATGAAAACCGCAGACAACAACGGGAAGAACAAGCGCCGCCTGCAGGATCGCGTAGAGCAGGGGGAATTGCATTGGAGAAAGGAAACCAGGGAAGGGCAGCGTTATCATCGGCGCCATTGCGATGTACAGCAAGGGCAATGAAAAAGACGCGGCAATTATTAATTTAATTTTAAGTATTTTAATTTCTTTATCTTTTAGCAGTTTATCTTCATCCAGCGGATCTTCTGATTCTTCGATTACCTGATATCCAAGTTTTATAATCGCGTCTTTAATTGCAGTAAGCTGAACTGCATTCGGATCAAACTCAACAACAGCTTTTTCCGCGGCAAGATTTACATCCGCGTTTTTTACTCCATTAAGACAGCGAAGAGTTTTTTCTATCTTGGCCGAACATGCCGCGCACCCCATCCCGCCGATTTTAATTGATATTTTTTCCATTACAAGAATTTTCCTTATGTTCGTGTGGTTCGTTGTTATATCTTCTCTTTTAACTTTTCTATTAAATCACTGATATTTGTATCAATGTTTTGTCTGGCTGCCAAATCTCGAAGAGTAACCGCAGATGAATCATCACCGGGAATAATTACATAACTGCAGCCTTTTTTTTCTGCAAGCACGAATTGTTTTACAAGGTTTTTTTCGCCGCATGGGTCTGTGAAGACCTCGCAGGGGATGCCCTCTTTTCGCAGTTTAAGAGCCAGCGCATGATACTGCCCCGATTTTTCGCCTTCAACGCAGGCGATTGCGGTTTTGCAACGGTTTACAGAAGGCATTTTATTTAAACTTTCAAGCGCGGCAAGAAGACGGTCAAGACCGACAGATGTACCCACTCCGCTGATTGAATCTTTTTCTTTTGAGTATAAACCTGCGAGATTGTCATATCTTCCGCCTGAGCAGACAGAGCCGATATCGGGCATTTCTTTTAAAAAAGTTTCAAACACAACGCCTGTGTAATAATCAAGGCCGCGAGTTATGGAAGGGTTAAGAACAAAAGGTTCGCTGTCTGAATCTTCGCAGGCGCCGCGCATGTATTCGCGAAGTGAAGCCAGCCTTTGCGCCTGCGCGCAATCACCGCCTGATAATTCTGTTATACGTTCAAGGACTTCGGTAAAACTTCCTTTTGCCCCGATAAACTCTAAAATCTTGCGCGCGTTTGTTTCGCCTGTAAGCTCTGTCAGGCTTTCGCGCGTTTTGTCTTCGCCTACTTTGGAAAGTTTATCCACAGTGCGCAGAATTTCCACCGATTTTTCGCTTTGTTTTATGTGTTCCAAAAAGCGGTTGAATAAACCGCGGTGGTTTACGTTGATATTTACATCGACGCCAAGATTTTTAAAAACTGTGCGGATTAGTAAAATGATTTCAAAATCTGATGCGGGAGTATCGCTTCCGATGATATCAAAATCGCACTGGATAAATTCTCTGTAACGCCCTCTTTGGGTATTTTCACCCCTCCATGCCTTTCCGATATGATAGCGTTTAAAAGGAAAAACAATATCTGCTCTGTGAAGCGCAACAAATCGGGCGAACGGAACAGTTAGATCGAAACGCAGAGCCACATCGCGCTCTCCGTTGTCTTTAAAACGAAAAATTTGTTTTTCCGTTTCTCCGCCGGATTTTCCTAAAAGAATTTCGGCGTATTCCATGGCGGGAGTGTCGATTGGTACAAAACCGAATGAGCGGCAAGTGTTTTCTATATTTTCGATCAGGCTTCTTCTTGTAATCTCCGCGTCCGGGAGAAAGTCTCTGAAACCTTTTAAAACTTTTGGTTCGATATATGCTGCCATATCGATACTATATTTTAAAAATCAAAAAAGCTCAAGCGCGGTTACAGCGTTTTAAATTCATAGGTAACTCCTGAAGGTTTAACATGAACAATTACATATATGTTTTTGGATTTAAAATCTTCGAATGTTACATAAGTAACATTTCCCGCTTCGTTTACAGCGCGCTGATGTGAATGTCCCGAGAACATAATTTTAGCTTTGTTTCTTAGTATCGACGCGACACGCGCTCTTTCTCTTGTATCGGTTACCTGCTGCATTTTTATCCCTGTTGTGAATAACGCCGCGTGGGTAAAAACAAAGATATTTTTACTTTTGTTTTTTCCAATCTCCTGTTCAAGCCAGTCAAGCTGCCTTTTTCCAAAAAACGCGTTTCCGGTATCAAGAACAAAAAGAGTAGTGTGCGGATTTTCACCGGGGATAACATCATTAATCTCAATCTTGTAATTTGTGGAGCCGATTAAATCTCTCCATACAAACCAGTTGCCGAAATAAAAATCATGGTTTCCTATTACGGGATAAAATGGGACTCCCAGACTGTCCGCAATTTCGATAAACAATTTTATATCATGTTCTGTTCCGTGCTGTGTAATATCGCCTAAATTAATCGCAAATCTTATTTCTACATTAGAAGGATTTGAATTATTGTTTTCTATTACGGTTTTAATCTTTTTTAGTTCAAAATCATTTCCGTCTTCCATGTGAGTGTCTGTTACAACTAAAAATTTATATTCATCGCCGTCAAATTTAAGATCTCTCCAGTCTCTGGCGTCAAGAAACGGAAAATTATCTTTGGATTTTAAACGATCGTCAAGATCACTTGACGCGGCGAGCCCGAAAAAGTCATTGCTGCAGCCGGCCGCAAAAAACGCCGCGCTTATAAAAAGTGATAATAATAATATCTTGTAAATAATTTTTACCATGAGAATTTTACTCCTCCCTTAAAGGATATTCCGTAAAATGTTGCCGTTAAACCGTCCAGGCCGCTTTGCATCCATTCCAATTTGCTGTAAATAGACAAAAGTTTATTTATTTTGATGGTTGCGTTTAAATTAAGCCATAAAGCTGCCATGTTCCTTGCGTTAAAATCGTCGAATGTCCCGCAGCCTGCGCCTAAAATAAAAGATTCAGTTTTTATAAAATTAAAATAAACGTAAAAAGAAAGAATTGATTCAAACTGCGGCTCTTCGCCGAAGAAAGATGTAAATCTTAAACTGATTCCAACAGAAGCGCCCGCGCGATCTGTCATATAAGAAATAAAAGGCAATATTGAATGTGTATGGACATCAAGATCGAGAATACCGTTGTAAATGTACGAAGCCGAAAAACTTAAAGGCGATAAATATTTTTTAGTAAACGGCGAAAACCTCGCGCTGAAAAACGAATCTATATCGGTGCCTATAGTGTTTTGATTTAATGCAAGACCGCCTTTAAAAAAAACGAATTCTTTTAGCTCGATACCCGCAGACAGCATTATTTTACCTGTGTTGTAGTTGCCGCGGTTATATTCGCTTCCAAGATAGGCTTCAGCTTCTGCCGCCGATATCACCGAAGATGATTGCGCAGAAGAATCGGCTGTTTTTGCTTCGGCGATTTCGATTCGGATTTCTTCTTCCGCTTCCGGCTCAGTTTCTGTTTCCTCGGCATAAATATTCAGCAGAGAGAACAGAAAAATCATGATAAATATTAAATAGGGTCTGAAAATCATACCCGCATTATTACATGTTTTTAAATTAAAAACTACACTGTAATGATGAAAATTTTTAAAATCCATGTAAAAATTTAATAAAATACCTTCCCAACCCCTGTTGAAAAGCCGGTTTTTTGGTTATAATGCATTGATGAAAAACAGATTTTTGCATGTTTCCAGGCGATTGTTTATGACGTTAGCCGGAGCTGCGCTGATGGCTTTTAATATTAAAACCTTTGTCAACGCCGGCTCGCTTCTTCCCGGCGGTTTTACCGGTCTTACCCTTCTTATTCAGGAAATCTGCCTGCGTTTCGGCGGTTTTAGTGTGCCTTTCAGCATCATACTTTACACTTTGAACATTTTTCCTGTGATAATCGGCTTTAAGTTTATCGGTGTAAAATTTACCCTTTATTCAATACTGGTGATTATTGTCACAGGGATATTAACCGATTTTATGCCGTCCATGTTTACCAGTTTTTTAACGACTCAGGATATTCTGCTTTCGGCTGTTTTCGGCGGCCTTTTAAACGCGGTCGGCATAAGCCTGTGCCTGCACGCGGACGCGGCTTCAGGCGGCACGGATTTTATCGCAGTTTTTATTTCTGAAAAATTCCGCAAGGACGCGTGGAATTACATTCTTGCGATTAACTTTGTGATTCTTGCCGCTGCCGGTATCCTTTTCGGCCTGGACAGGGCATTGTACTCGATTATTTTCCAGTTTGCCACAACTGTCGCGCTTGGCGTGCTTTATAAAAATTATCAGCAGAGAACCCTTTTAATTATTACCAATAATCCCGATGAGATTTTTAAAACGATAAGCGAAACAACAAATCACGGAGCGACTCTGGTTGATTGTTTCGGCAGTTACGGAAATAAAAATACGCGCACCCTTCTTTATTCGGTTGTTACCGCAAGCCAGATTAAAAAACTGATCCCGGCAATTATGAAAATCGATCCTGCGGCTTTTATTAATGTAATAAAAACCGAACAGGTTAATGGAAGGTTTTCCCAGCGTCCCTTTGATTGATTAAATCTTTATTGCGTTACTCGAAACTTATAAAAAGACGGAACGGACCGCTTACGTCTGAATCAAAACCTTTTAGCCTTATAATGTATGTTTTATTTGCATCAACGTCAAAAGTAATATTCGCGTTATAATCATCGTCGCTTGTATCGTCATTTTCCGCTATTAACTCATAGGAGTCGCTGTAAACGCGCAGGTAGGTGTCGGTGCTTCCCGCTGTTCCCACATTGACTTTTCCCCTGCGGGTAGGGCGGACACTGTACCAAAAATCACCGCCTGCGGTGATTGTCCCTGATTGAAAAGTTCCAAAGGTGATTGGCACAGGCGCGGGATAAGGTTTGGAGTTTGCGTTTATACGGTATGAGCCGCCTTCGCCTTCAAAGCCGCTCAGTTTGAAATAATATACTCTGCCGGATACAGCGTCAACTTCGATTCGTGAATTATTTCCTTCGCCGCCGTCATCATCAAAGGCAATATGATCGAGGTTATTGTTATAAGCGTCCAGCGTCGTATCAAAATCAGCCGAAGTTTCTACAATGATGAAACCGTTTACCGAAGCGCGGACAGAGAACATGCTGTTCGCTCCGCTTGCAAGCCTTCCATTTTGTGAAGCGCCTGAGCGCAGTTCAACAATCGGCGCGCTCTGCGTCGCGAGGATACGAAACGGACCGCTTTCATCGCTGTCGAAACATCTTAATTTGAAAAGGTAAGTCCTGCCCGCTGCTGCTAAAAGTTCAATCTTTGCGTTATATTCACTGCCGCCGTCGTCATCTTCTCTTATTTTGTTTCTGTTATTATCATAAGCTTCCAGAAACGTATCTGTAGAGCCGGTTGTTTCTACAGTCAAGATGCTGTTATCTGCGGCTCTGACACTGTACCAAATATCCTGACCCGCCTTTAAGTTCCCTGTAATAAACGAGCCAACCTGCAATTCCTGCGCATTTTGCGCAAACGCGTTAAGTGCGCCGGCTATTATCAATGTTACAAATATATATTTTACTTTTATTGACATAGCGGCATTTTATCACGTTTCATACCGTTTCATCAAGCAAGATATAACAGTGAAATTTATAACAAAATTTTGCCGCCAACCACATGAACTAATGTAAAAGGGACTTTTTCTTATAAAAAGCCTTAAAATATTGTTTTTTCGTGATTTTGCCATAAAATTCATAATATAACACCAAGATTAAGATACTTACAAAAATTATTAATTTTTTCTATCTATGTACTTGACATTATTAAAATATTAAGCTTATATGTAGTAAGCTTTCAAAAGCTATAAATACATGTAAGGGGTATTTATGCATTTTTTCTCGATATTGTCTGATTTAAAATTCGCGCCATTTCTCTGTTCCCGGCAATACACAAAAAACATTAAATTCTCCCTTCCATTGGCTGGTCTCTTTATTGGCTGACACCGGAGAACCGCCTATTTCGGTCGTTGACCAGAAAGGTTCCCGCGTTAAAGCCAGTATGAACTATAAAGGAGAATTTCGATGAAAAAGTTGGTTTTGGTTTTGGTGCTCGCGGCATTAGTAGCGGGCGGAGCGTTTGCTCAAATTGAGATGAGTGTTGGCGGCGGCGGTATCCTGGATATGAGCTTTGGGAATGGTATCAAAGATAAGGATAATACCTACGGAAATAACAATACAAGTTTTGGCGGTTTTGTATTCTTTGATATTACCTATGCACAAATCGAAGTTGATTATCTGTACGGTTCATTAGAACAAACTTTCAATGGTGTAAAAGTTAGCGGCTGGAAAGGTACTTTTAATCAATTTGGTATTGGTCTTTTAGGAAAATATCCTATCGACCTTGGTGCTGTGACTTTATTCCCTTTGATTGGTATTAATTACAACATGGTTATGTCTTATGAACAGAACGGTGTAAAATATACTGGATATTGGGCTAATTCTGTTGATGGTTATAAATTATACAAAATTTCTGAATATTTCAGCCAGCTTGGTATTTTAGCCGGTCTTGGCTTTGATATTGGAATTACAGAACAGATTTTCATTAGAGCTGAAGCGTTGTTTCAACTTAGGTTACCTAATAAAGGTATGAAAGATCGAGCCGAATATTGGGATAAAGTGTATAATGATACTAATACAACAACACTTGGTCTCGGACCGCGTATTAAAATCGGCGTAGGCTACAAGCTCTAGTAAACGGTTTTTAAAGTTTTTTAGGGGCTTCCTCCTTGTAAGGGGGGCCCCTTTTTTTTTGCTGTTGAGTGTATATTTTCCTATTTAAAACAATGTGTTATTTCTTACATTTCATTTAGTATCTACATGAAGTATTTTCTTAGCTTCATCAAGAGAGATGCCTTTTTCTAAAAGTTTAAATACTTTTTCTATACCCTGTATTTCACCTTTTTCTATAGCAGTGTGATAATTTGAGTACATGTCCATCTCATACATTTTACGGCTTCGTGCTCTGGCACGCTCATGTTCGTCCTGGCTAATTTCCTGTAATAATGCAGCTGCCATACCTATCTCCTCTTTATCTTTGATTATATCATTGATTAAACTTCTTTGCAGAGGTTCCTGAGCATATTTTAAAAATAATGACCACTTCTCAAAAGATGTTAGTTTTTCAACAGGCTTTTTAATAAAATCTTCAATTTTATCCAGTTCGATTATAACCATATTAATTTGATCAGTTAGCTGGAAACCTTCCTTTGTCCTTAAAGAAAACCAATTTACATAATCAGGTAAAGCAGGGAAAATATTATACATACAAAAGGTAATCTGGTAGGTTTTGACTAAATTTCTATATAATTTACTTTTTGATTCCTGCGATGAATGTAAATCTGACAGGAAATATACATACTTATTTATAAAATTCAAATGATTGTTGCCAGTTTCATCCTGTCTGTAACAATGCATCTCAACATCGACCTGATCTCCTGTGTCGATAGTACAATTTACATCAAAACGTTCGTTTTTTTCGTTGACATCCATTGCCGGAAGCTCATTGTTCCGAATTTGGACATCTACCACAGTACGCTCGATTATCGTAGAAATAACATCGATTAGTACTTGCTTCGCATCAGGGTGTGTAAGCAACACTTTGAAAATCCGGTCATCGCTTGGCGGGAGTATATCTGCGTCTGCCGGGAACAAACAATTATTAAATTTTTCATTTGAGTTCATAGTAACCTCTCAAAAATTGATATATGAACGACATAAGAAGTTCATATATATATGGCGCGGACTCTGCAAAAAGCTTGCCCGAAAATGAAAAAAGGTAAAAATTCATGGTTGACCACACCCACTTGAATCAAGGCGCTTTGCAATGTAAAATGCCTGAATGCAGTCTCTTGGTATTAATATTGGATCAACAAGCCTTAAAATGGCGCTTTTGGAAGACGGAAAGGCGGTTTGGACGGCTTCTGTCCCTCACGAAGGGGATTTTATCGCGGCAGTCCACAAGCTTCTTGCCGAAGGTAAGATAAACCCGGGTATTCCGGCGCTTGTAACCGGCAATGAAGGCAGGTTCATGTTCGATGTGTCCGGCACTTTGGAGCCGCTGTGCGTCGAAGCGGCTTTGCGCAGTCTTGGCATTAAAGCGGACGCTGTTGTCAGCATGGGCGGCGAGGACTTAATCGTCTACTCGCTGGATTCCAACGGCAAAATTGTCAACAGTTTTTCGGGCAACAAATGCGCGAGCGGTACGGGTGAATTCTTAAAACAACAGCTTGCCCGCATGGATATGACGCTCAACGATATTGATAAAGTGCCTGACACCGCGAAGGTGTACGCGCTTTCCACGCGCTGTTCGGTGTTCATGAAAAGCGACTGCACCCACCGTCTTAACAAGCGCGAAGCTACTAAGGATGATATCGTTCTCTCCCTTTCCGATGTAATGGCGGTAAAGGTTATCGACTTTTTAAAACGCGCCAAGGTAACGTCGGGCAGGGTAGCGCTGACAGGCGGCATCACTCTTAACCGCCACATCATCCGCTTTATCCGCGAAAAAGCGCCGCAGATTGAATTTGTTATTCCCGAAACAGCGCCTGTGTTCGAAGCTCTTGGAGCCGCTGTTATGGCTCCTGATTCGGGAAGCAATCTTCCAAGCGCCGATAAATTACTGCGCACCAACGATGTGCGTTTCGGCACGCTCGGCGCGTTACGCGAATGGAAAGATAAAGTAAAGTTTTTTGATAAAGCCGGCGGTAAAGTGCAAGCCGGACGCAGATACATTCTCGGCGTTGACGGCGGTTCCACCACAACCAAGGCTTGTCTTGTCGATATTGAAACCGACGAAATCGTTGCAAGCCATTACGGGCGCACTCACGGCGATCCTGTTAAGGCGTTAAAAGAATGCTTAAAAATTATTCAAGAAAAAGTTGCCGCCGATACAGGCAGTAAAAATATTGATATACGGCTTGTCAGCACTACAGGTTCAAGCCGCGAGATTCTCGGCGTGTTTTTGGAAACGCCGGGCGTTTACAACGAGATTATCGCGCATTCTGTTGGGACAACCTATTTTGATAAGGGCGTAGAAACAATTTTTGAGATCGGCGGACAAGACGCGAAATATGTTCTTCTTAAAAACGGCGTTCCCATCGACTATGCAATGAACGAAGCCTGCTCGGCGGGAACAGGCTCCTTTTTGGAAGAATCCGCCGCCGGAGATTTATCAATTCACAGCGCGAAGGACATCGGTCCTATTGCCTTAGACGCAAACGCCCCGTGTAAATTCGGCGAACATTGTTCGGCGTTTATCAACAGCGATATACGCAAAGCGGTTCAGCAGGGTGCAGGAAGGGAAAATATCACAGCAGGAATTGTATGCTCAATCGTGGCGAATTACCTTAACCGCGTTGTAGGAAACCGCACCATCGGCGGAAAAATCTTTCTGCAGGGCGGTGTTGCCAAAAACCCCGCGGTGCCTCTTGCCTTCGCAATGCTTTTAAACAAAGAAATTCTTGTCCCTCCTTCGCCTGAACTTATGGGCTGCTTCGGCGTCGCCCTCCTTGCGAAACGCAAACGCGATGACGGCTTGCTTGAAGAGCAAAGTGTAGTTATCGACGACATCATCAACCGTGAAATCGGCTATGAAAAAGTTTTCCCCTGCCAAGCCTGTGAAAACCTCTGCCCGATTCAGGTATTGAATGTAAACAACCACAAATACATGTTCGGCGGACGCTGCAACAAATATACAAATATGCGTAAAAAGGTAAACGACATACCTGTTTTTGACTATGTGGAAAAACGGCAAAAGATGTTGTTTGAAGAATACGCCGCGCCAATTGAGAATAAGAATTTAACCACGGAGCATCGAACCAACGGTTCGGAGGAGAGCACAGAGGGGAGAAAAGGAAGAAATTATGTGATTGGAATTCCAAGAGCTTTTTCCGTACATACTTTGTATCCATTATATTCGTGGTTTTTCCATGAATTGGGGATTAAAACTTTCCTTTCAACCGAAGTCGCTCATGCCGGTGTTGCACGAGCCGAGGCTCAGTATTGTTTCCCTGCCGAGATTGCGCATGGGGCGATTCAGGATTGTCTTGATAAGGGCGCTGATTATGTACTGATGCCGCATTTTCGGGATATGCCCAGCTACGAGAATGATGTTCACGCAAACTTCTGTCCGATTACTCAGGCATTGCCGTACTACATGAAAAAAGCGTTCCCGGATATCGATCCAAAAAAATGGCTGCCTTTGGTTGTAAGTTTTAAATTCGGCGAAGGTAAGGCGCTGGAATTGTTCTGCGAAATGACTTCGATTCTTGGCATCAGCGAAGCGGAAACAAAAGCCGCTTTCGATACCGCGTGGGCAAAACAGCAGGAATATTTTAACGCAGCGGAAAAAATGGGGCTGCAGGCGCTGGATGAAGCCAGAAAAGCCGACAGACCTGTTATCGCGGTTCTTGGAAGACCGTATAATGCCTTCACACCTGAAGCGAATATGGGCATCCCGCGAAAATTTACAACACGCGGCTATTCAATCATCCCGTTCGATATTCTGCCGTTCCGCGATAAAGAAATTTTCCCGAATATGTACTGGTTCTACGGTCAGCAGGATTTAAAGGCGGCAAAACTTTTAAAAGATGAAGAAAATATCTATTTAACTTTTATTTCCAACTTTTCCTGCGCGCCTGATTCATTTATTCTCCATTACATTAAATGGACAATGGGGCAAAAACCATTCCTCGTTCTGGAACTGGATTCCCATTCAGCGGATGCCGGCGTCGATACCCGCGTTGAAGCGTTCCTTGACATCATCGACGGCTACCGCGCAAAGAAGAATGAGATTGAAGCCGAGCGTTTTGATAACGGTTTGCGTTTTGTCAGCGAGAAAAAAGATTCAGGCGATTTTGATTTGCGCATAGACAATGTAAAAACAGGCGAAAAAATTCCAGTCCACAATAATAAAAGGGTAAAAGTTCTTTTATCCAATATGGGAAATATTTCGACAGAGTACATTGGAGCTGCCATCCGCAGTTTGGGTATTAATGCCGAAGCCATGCCTGTCGCGACCAATAAAACAATTCAGGTTGCGCGCGCTCACGCCTCCGGAAAAGAATGTGTCCCAAGCCATCTTGTTTTAGGAAGCGCTCTTGAATATTTCTTCAGCGATAAATACCGCAAAGACGAGATTTACCTTCTCTTTGTGCCGATCACTACAGGCCCTTGCCGTACGGGGCAATACTATGTTTATTACGAAAACCTTTTTAAAGATTTGCGTTTGGAAAATGTTTGCGTCTTCATCCTTTCCGCGGACAATTCCTACACGGAACTCGGTCCGAGTTTCGCCAAACAGATGTGGATAGGGCTTGTGCTTTCTGACTATTTAAAAGACATTCAATGTTCGCTTTTAGCGACAGCGCAAGACCCGGTAAAAGCGGAAAAAGATTTTGAACATTCATGGCAGAGGGTGATGCGCGCTGTTGAGCATAACCCAAAAGATTTATGGAAAGAATTAAAACGTGTTGCTGCCGACGTAAAGAAAATTCCGCAAAAACGAAAAGTTGCTGACTGTCCGCGCGTTCTTGTCGTAGGCGAAATATATGTGCGCCGCGACGATTTTGCCGTAGGCGAGCTAATCGAGCTGATGAGTGAAAGAGGTATTGTTGTAAAAGTCGCCGGTATCAGCGAATGGATACACTATCTTGATTTTGTCCGTGAGTACGCGCTTAAAAAATTGATCAAACTTCAAAAACCCGGCAAAAGATTATTTTCCAAACCGTCAAGGGACTTGAAAAAGCTTCAAATTGAAGAATGGTGGAAACATCATATCGAAAAGAAAGCTCTTGCGATTCTTGAACCGACAGGGCTTATTCCCGAAACGCCCCACGATATGCGCCATATCATGAAATATACTGTGGAACATTTTGTTAATCTGGAACTCAATTCTGAGATTGCCGTTTCCTCAGGTTCGGCTGCTGCCGCGATGGACGAAGGCTATTCGGGTATTGTAAACATCTCTCCTTTTGCCTGTCTTATCGGGCGTGTAATAGAAGGGTTGTTTACTCCGTGGGCGCGCGAACGCAACTACCCGATTTTATCGGTCGAAGTTGATGGAAACCTCTTACCGCCTAACATTGTAAACAAACTTAATATTTTCATGGTAAACGTATTACGTTTTAAAGGCGGCAGCGATTTATCAACGCTGGTAGATAAGGCGAAAAAGTGAACAGGTTAGAAAAAAGTATAGGCGCTTTGCTCGAAAATTACCGATCTCACGGCATGGTTAATCATTCCGGTGCTGTTAATCTACCGGGCAGGGAAAGCGTTGACAGTATCGTCCGCGGTTTAGAGGAGCTGCTTTTTCCGGGTTTTTTAGAAAATCTCAATACTGATAAAGACGCTTTGCGGAATGTCACAATAGAAAAAATTAATAATCTTTCACTGGCTCTCAGATCCGAAGTAGAAAAGAGCCTTGCTTTTTCGGCGCGTCTTGGAGCATTGAGCTGCGGGCATGACGGCTGCAGAGCTGTCGCCGCAATGGTAATCGAAGAATTTTTTGAAGAATTGCCAAAAATCAGAATTATTCTTGCCAAAGATTTGGAAGCCGCTGTGCGCGGAGACCCTGCGGCAATGAGCGCGGATGAAGTGATCCTTTCCTATCCTGGGTTTCAGGCGATTGTTGTTCATCGTATCGCGCACTTTTTCTATTCGCGGCAGGTGCCGCTTATCCCGCGCATGATGAGCGAACTAATTCATAGGAGAACCGGTATTGATATTCATCCGGGAGCGCAGATAGGTGAATCATTTTTTATCGATCATGGCACAGGCATTGTATTCGGCGAAACGACAATAATCGGAAAAAACGTGAAAATTTATCAGGGTGTAACGCTTGGCGCGCTTTCTGTAAAAAAAGAGGAAAGCGGAAAAAAACGCCACCCGACTATCGAAGACGACGTAACAATTTACGCCAACGCGACGATTCTCGGCGGAGATACGGTCATAGGGCGCGGCAGCATAATCGGTGGAAATATGTGGATTGTCAAATCTGTTCCGCCAGAGAGCAAAGTTTATAACTCGTAACAACTAGCCCATAGTCTGAAATGGTGATATTATAAACATATAACGGAGGCTTTATGAAAAAGTTTTTTGGTTTTTTAACGGTTTTATCTTTTGCTGCCGCTTTAGGTTTTACTCAAAATAATGTAAACGAAATTAAAGAGATAGATCAGGTCGCCAGGAATTTGGCGATAAGTATTCATGCCAAATTATTGGAAAAGAAAGCTGAAAGAATCATCATAGGGCAATTTGTTTTTCAGAACGGCGTACCGCTGCTTGGTGAATATCTGTCAAATCAGCTGATGTCTGAACTGACAAATATGCCGCGCAGAAATTATACAATTCTTTCCGAACAGGCGGCGCATAACGCACAGTGGGTTGTATCAGGAGAAATTGTTCAGACATCTGACATTTTAAGATTGTATACGCGGCTGGTTAAGCGCCCAGATATGTCAATCGAAGCGTCTTTTACTTCGGATTTTCAGCGCAGCGAATATATCATCGGTATGATTTCAGCTTCGGGACGCTCTGCAACCGCTGTTCGAATCGATATGATGGAACCGGACAGCATGAGCGCTCCTGTCAGTTATGAAATCGCCGCGGATTCATCAAGCGCTGTTACTATGGAAAGAGCGCTTACAGAAAGTGATTCTGATTATTTTTTACTGATTCCGAAGGAGAGCGGACGAATTACGATAGAAACAACAGGCAGCACCGACACATTCATGGAACTGTACATTGAAGGCAACAGCAGCCGCCTTACATCCAACGATGACGGCGGTGCGGAAACCAACGCAAGAATTAATTACAGTGTAAACGCAGGAACGCGGTATATCGCGCTTGTAAAAGGATATGAATCATCGTCAACAGGCGCTTATGGTTTTCGTGCGTTTCTTACCCCCGGAGGATCGGTCAACACGGATGAATTTGAACCGGATGACGAATCCTCGCAAGCCAAAGTAATTGAGATAGGTTCGACTCAAGTGCGAAATTTTCATCATGGAGATGATGTAGACTGGGTAAAATTCGAGATAACCGCCGCCGGCAGATATATAATCAACGCAAGAGGGGTAAATAATAATAGTCTGGATACAGTTATAGAGCTTTATGATGATTATTTAGAAAAGATAGCCGAGGATGATGACGGCGGCGAATCGTACAGCGCGCGTCTTTCCAGAAACCTCAGAACAGGCACATATTACCTTAAAATCTGGTGTTATGATGATGACCCGGATCAGGGGTATACATTGAGCATTACGTATGAACCCTGAGTTTTAAGGCTAAGCGTATTGCAATGATTTTTCATTTTCGATATACTGAGCCTATATCTTATTTCGGAGCTTAAAAAGATGGGTATTTTATCGATTGTCCTAATGGTATTTTTCGTTATTAATGCAATATTGCTTGTATTGTTGGTTTTAATTCAAAACGACGAAGGCGGCGGGCTTGGCGGCATTTTTGCCGGCGGGTCAAATACCGCTTTTGGTTCACGTTCCGGCAATGTCCTTACCCGCGCAACCACAGTGCTTGGCACATTGTTTCTTATTATCAGTTTCAGTCTCGCTTTGCTTAGCCGGACCCCCGGAGGAACCGGCGTACAGGAAGAAGCCAGAAGGCTTATTACAGAAGAGTCTACAACTCGATGGATAGACGAGGAATTAAATCCGTCATCATCCGGCGATTTTATTTTTGACCATGACGATCACGATGGGCATGATCACTAAGCGATAAGGTTTCTTATGATTCTGCAGGATGTATTGTTACCCGAGTTCATCAAAGTAGATATGGAAGCTGAGGATAAAGACGAAGCTTTCGAAGAACTTGTAGCGTACTATTGTAAAGCGGGAAAATGCGGCGCCCACGATCAGATTCTTGACGCGATTGTAAAACGCGAAGCTAAAATGTCAACAGGTATTCACAAGGGGATTGCTGTTCCGCACGGCAAGACAACTGCTGTGGATACCCTGCACGGTGTGCTTGGAATTTCGCAAAAGGGTGTACAGTACGATTCATTGGACGGAGAGCCTGTATATCTTCTTTTTATGATTATTTCACCAATGGAAGATTCGGAAAAACATTTAAGGCTTTTAAAACACCTTGCCGAGCTTATGGAAATTCCGCAGTTTCAAACGGAACTTCAGGCGCAAAAAGATCCTCAGAGCGCGTTTAAGATCATCCGCAAATTCGAAGAAATGCTTTCTTCGCAGTCATGATTATGGCTAACAGCACCCTTGAACATTTACTTACAGTTGAAGCGCAGGCACGTTCTTTAGTTGATGAAGCGCAAAGTGAAGCGGACAATTTAATCCATGAAAACGAAGAAGAAAACCGCGAGACCTGCGAAGAGCGGATAAAAGCGGAAATAAAAAAGCGCGAAGCAAATCTTGAAAGTGAAAAAGAAAAAATAAAAATAAAGTACAGTGAAGCGCTTGACGGTTACCGCCGTGAACTGCCCGGTTTGATTTCCAACGGAAGAAAGTTCAGCGATCTTTTAAATGGATATATCAAAGAAGGATGAAGCGCGATGCTGTACGATAATGGTTTTGCTTACGCTAAGGCCGGCGGGATTATCGGAAAATCTTTTCTTGGGAAAAGAGCGCGTCTTGTTGATGGGTGTCAGTCTTTAAGCGATCTTGATAAACTGGTTTTTTCGCATCAGCACAGAGACATTCCAGACAGAGCGCTTCTTGCGGATTTTAAGAAACGGATAGAAAAAAGAACGCTGGATAAAATACTGCTTGTAATCAATTCGTATATTCCGCATATAAAATTTTTAGTTTTAACTTTTAAAGGCTACGAATACAGTGAAATGCTGGATGGAACAGAACTGGATCGCCGCTATTATCAGGAATTGATAGAAAGCCTTTCTGTGCTGGACAGTGAAGACCGCGAAACAGCCCAAATGCTGATTGCAGATGAGATTTGCATCCGCAACTGTCTTTGGGTTTTGCGCCTGCGCACATTCTACAACATGACACCGGCGCAGGCTAAAAAATATCTGCTGGATTTAAGGTTTAACGGAGATATTTTTCAGAAGAAACAATCCCTTGCGGCAAAAGCAAAGGCGTCTTTAAACTTCCACCTTGATTTACGCCAGCATTGGGAGGGATGGAGATGGGAAAAGTTTTTAAATCCTTACGAAGATGTAAGGCATTGGACTGCGGATCCGCGGTATTTTCAGAATGCAGCGTCTTTGTACCTTCGCAATCTGGCGTTTAATAAATTCCACAGCAATCCGTTAACGATAAGCGCAATTTATTGTTTTATCAAACTTATGCAGTACGAAGAAGATCTTTTAGTAAGCGCGGCGGAAGGTTTAGCTCTTGGAATGGAAAGTTCATCCGTTTTTAAAATGCCGGAGGCCCTCTGATGCTGTTCCCGCGGAGGATGAGGTTTATAGAGCTCACCGTTTTAAAAAACGATATGAACGCCGTTATCGAATACCTTGGAAGAAAGGCGGAGATACAATTTGGGCAGGATGATAAAACAACTGTCAGTCAGGATGTTTCATCGGTAAGAGTTATTGTAGAAAGGCTGAAAAACGCGGCTTGTTTTCTTGATGACGGAACTTTTCAATTTTTAGACAGTCAAATTGACAATGATATTATAATTCCCTCAGATAAAGATAAAATTTCGGCGGAAAATCTTTGTACTCTCGCAGAGGAATTAAAAGAGCGCGAAGATGAAGCGCAGCAGGAAAGAAAACGCATACAGGAATCCATAAATGAGTTAAAAGTATTTTCACAAATGGATGTACCGTTCAGTGATTTAGAAAACCTTTCGTACCTTACTCTGCGTTTTGGCAGCCTTGATCCAAACAACATAACCAAATTGCGCGAAAACCTTGGAAACAGGGCGGCAATTATTCCCCTAAGCAGAAACCGTATACTTGCGGCAGCTTCAAAAAAAGGGCGTTTCGCGCTGGACGCACAGTTAAACCTGCTTTCCTTTGAACCTGTGAAAATCCCGGAAATCTGTCTGTCGCCTGAGGAAATGACAGCAAGCCTCGGCGAACAGCGCGCCGCCAACGAAGAAAAATTTGAAAAAATTATAAAAGAAAAAGAAGCGTTAATTAAAAATTGCGCGGCCGAAATAAAAAAACATTTTTTATCATGGAGATGCGCTTTAATAATCGAAGAGATAAAAGCAAGGTTTAAAGCGACAGAGTCTTTATACAATTTTTCAGGATGGATACCGGCTGATATATTAAAAAGAACCGTAAAAGATCTCTGTACCCTTACCGAAGGCAGAATCGCGGTAAACGTATACCGCCCTTACGAAGTTGCGGCTGTTAAAAGCGGAAAGGAAAAAGTTCCGGTCGCAATGAAGCACTCGGCTTTTGTAAAAGGGTTTGAAGGCGTTGTATTTTCCTACGGCGCTCCGTTATACGGAACAATCGATCCTACGGCTCTTGTGGCTTTCTTTTTTACCGTCATGTTTGGAATAATGTTCGGCGATGTGGGGCAGGGGTTTGTGCTGCTCTTTACGGGGCTTATGATCAAATACAGCGCGAAAAAACTTGCGCGTTTTAAAAAGTTTTCCACTCCGTTAATTTCTGTCAGTATCGCGTCTATGATAATGGGTTTTCTTACAGGTTCTGTTTTCGCGAATGAAACTTTGCTTATTGCGCCTTCAAGAGCGATAACCGCTTTTGTATCAGGTCAGCCAAGAGACAAAATTTTGCAAATTCTGCCGATGGCTGAACACGGCGGCAGCGTTGCAAAATTGTTATATTTTTTCGCTTTTACAGTGGGGATCGGTGTTGTAATAAATTCATTAGGTTTGATCATCAACATAGCAAACCGGTGTATGATGAAAAAATACGAACAGGCTTTTTTTTCAAAGACAGGGCTTGCAGGTCTTTTAATGTTCTGGTACGCGCTTTTTATCGCGATAAGGCTGATCTTCGGCGTAGGGCTTTACCGGTTTGACATTTTAGGTATTTGCATACCGCTTTTTTTCATCATTTTCGGCCATGTAATCTGGCGGATATTTTCCGGGAAAAAGTTCCGCATGGAAAGCGGGCTTTTCGCGTTCATAATGGAGGGATTTGTAGAAATTCTTGATACCGTGTCCTCTTATATTTCCAATACCGCAAGTTTCCTGCGCGTTGGAGCGTTTGCGCTTGCTCATGCTGTGTTTTCGTTTATTATCTTTTTCTTTACTGATTCTCTTGCAGGATCTGGTATTACAGGCGCATTTTCAGCCGCTTTAATAATGTTGATTGGAAATGCTATAATAATTGTGCTGGAAGGATTAATCGTAGCTATTCAGGTGATGCGCCTGCAATACTATGAATTTTTTAATAAATTTTTTGTTGAGACAGGCGTCGAGTTTGCGCCGTTTCGTTTTCAACATAAGGAGCAATAATGAAACGTATTATACTGATGTTGTGCATTGCAATGATCAGCTGCTCGGCGGGTGCCGCTCTCTATGCGCAAGACCACACACAGACAGCGCAAAACTCCGCGGATTCGATTAAAGCCGTCGCGGCGGGTATCGCTGTCGGGCTTTCGTGTATCGCAGGAGGCATCGCTGTTGGACGGATAGGAGCTGCCGCGATGGGTGCAATGAGCGAAAACCCGGACCTTTTCGGAAAAGCCCTGCCGCTTGTCGGGCTTGCGGAAGGTATTTGCCTTTGGGGATTTCTTGTAGCTTTGTTGATCCTGTTCCTTTAAAATTATAAGGAAAGCGCTATTAACGATTATTTTTTTATTGGGGACGAAGAACTTGTTACGGCGTTTCGTTTTATCGGTATCGGCGGAATTGCCGTAGAAGACGCAGATGGAGCTGTCGCGGCTTTTAAAAATATAACCGAAGGAAACAATGAAAATGTGGACGGCTGTAAGATCCTGATAATAACCGAGGATACCGCGGACGCTCTGGGTGATTTGGCTGTTGACTGGCAGTTGTCGGGTTTATATCCGCTGTTAGTTGAAATTCCAGCTATTTCAGGAAGACGTGATGACAGACAGACGCTTGTAGATTCCATCCGGCAGGCTATTGGGATCCATGTTTAAAAGCGCCGATTTAACAGGCGCTTCGATTGAATAATCCAAAAATTCCAGTTTCCACGCATGCAGGAAAAAGCCTTCTTTGCTTTTTTTTCCGCCGTATTTCACATCGCCTGCCAGCGGGTGAGAGTGCGACGCTGCCTGAGCGCGTATCTGATGAGTCCTTCCTGTTGTAATCTGTGCTTTTATTAGCGTGTAACCGCCGTCATGCGCAACAGGCGTCACCTTAGTTATTGCCGTTTTACCGCCGCTGTTTTTGCAGATAAAAGTCTTTTTCTTTTCGCGGTCACGGACAAGTTCATCCTGCCAGTCTTCTTCGCTTTTAATAATGCCTTCAACTACAGCCAGATATGTTTTTTTTACTTTTCGCTGACGCATAAGAGATGTAAAAAGCCGCGCTCCTTCCAGACTAGACGAAAAAACTATAACCCCGCTTGACGGTTTATCAAGCCTGTGCAGCGGACCGGGTTTAAATGACAGAGAAGGCGGCAATTTATCCGCAAGGTAAGATCGTACCATTACATCAAGACTGTCATCCCCATGAACCGCAATCCCCGCAGGCTTAAATACAGCTATAAGCCCGGCTCCCTCCCATAAAATTTGCGGAACACCTGTTGTTTTATTATTTATCTTTTTTATATCCTTCGCGTTTTTGTACTGAGAACCTGCGGTTCTATGTGTGAACTCTTTTTGTATAAATATTTTAACACCGCAATCCAGCCTATCCTCGGCTTTTCCCGGCTTTCCGTCTACAAGCACTTTCTTTTGCCGCAATAACTTGTGAATTAGAGGCAGGGGATATTCAGGAAGTGCTTTGCGTAGAATTCTATCCAGACGCCTGTCTTTATCATTTTCACCCGTAATTAGTTCCATATTGCGGATTTTATCATAATTTTGTCATTATTTCTGCCGGACATTGACAAAACTTCCATATTTTTGTAGTGTAATGAAATGACAGCCGCGGCGGCAATTAAGTCTTTATTCGAAAACAGAATATTCCTATCCACAGTTTCAAGCCTTGTAATCGCTCAAGTTTTAAAGATGGTTTTCTACCTGCTTACGTCAAGAAAGCGCAAAAAATGGGATGCCATCGAAACAATGATTTGGCGCACAGGCGGAATGCCGTCAAGCCATTCGGCTGTTGTATGCGCGCTGGTGACATCGGTTGGCATCAAGCACGGCATCGATTCCGATTTTTTCATTTTTTGCCTTGTTTTTGCTTTGATAGTATTAAGAGACGCTGTCGGAGTAAGGCGCGCCGCCGGTTTGCAGGCAAGAGCGCTTAATAATTTAGGAAAGCAATCCGCAAAATTGACAGGATTGGAATTTCATTCGGTTAAGGAAATACAAGGTCATACTCCTTTAGAAGTTCTTGTAGGATCGCTTTTAGGCATCGTGATTGCATTCTGTTTCTATATTTTTTAGGTTTCTATATGTCTTTTTTCAAATCAGTTTTGCTTGCAAGCCTTATATCGCTGCTGGCGGCTTTGGCTCTTCTATTTCTGGGCTCCGCGATGGGCTACGAAGAATTCCGCGGCGGCTATGCGGTGCTTACGACAAACGCGTCAATTACGGACAGAGACATAAGATCGCTTCTTGAATCGAGTGAACATTATTTCGGCGGCTCGCCTGTCTCGGAATCCAGCCAGTGGGTACTGCTCGACGAATTTGATTCGATTAAAAGAATTCCTTTGGATCAATATTCAACAAGGGTGTTTTCGTTTGATCCGCGTAATGACGGTTATGCCGACAAGTTACGCGATGTTTTTGTAAAAGACGAAAAACGTTTTATTTATATTCCGCTTATCGCGGGAAACTGGAACTCAAGCCTGCTGGATAAAAAATTTAAAGAACTTCTCGGAGACATTCCATTTTCTGTTGAATACTACGGAATAGGCCGCCCTCTGGCTCTTTTCTTTATTGTCTATGCCGTGTCTTCCGTGTGTCTCTTAATTTTATGTTATCTGAAAAGAAAGACTCATAGGAGCATCGTAAATATAATACCGATGATTCCGGTTCTATCTTCGCTCGGCTTTTTCGGCGCTGCCGGAATTGGCGCAGCCGCGGTTCTTTTCGCGCTTTTTATAATGTTAAAAGAGCCTCTTAACGAGTTAATCAATCCGCCGCCTTTAAGAGAGAACGCGCTTAAGTTTAAAACCATTTACAGGGAGGTAATCGTACCTTACAGATTCTACTGGCTGTTCCTTCCGGTTTTTGCCGGCGCTCTGGCGATCCTTGTTATATTTTCCAAGCTGCACCTTTTATTTTTGATTGCGGTCTCTGCCGCTTCATTTGCCGTATTTTTCTTTTCGTTAAAAATTGTAACATTCTCCGGGGTAGAGCACAGGAGGTTTAATCCGCTTATGATAGTAAGGCAGAGGTTCCCAGAATTTATTTTCCCCGGTTATATTCTGCCGTTCGCGTTAGGCGCGGTTTTTACCATGTTTTTTATGCCGTATATGTCCGGCAGTTTTGATTATAATAAAAACTTTGACGTCTTTGTAACTGAGCAGGATTATTTTGAACATATAACATTTCAGTCGTCTTTTTCCACACACCAGATGGGAACATCATCCGCTGCCTTTCCTGATTTTTACATCGATAAAGACGGGCTTCCCGCAATGGACAGGGGAAAGGTAACTCAGCATATCAGGCTGAGCGATTATCCGCCGTTCCCGTTAAGGCACCTGATGGAATTTTTTAATAATGTAAACAACGGGGTTAAAACCGATACCACAGGAGGTTCGGCCGGAGTTTCAGAAAAATTATCTTTGCTTGTTTTGCTTTTATTTTTGCTGCCTGTTTTTATCACCGTTAAAAATGATGAAAATACCGGAAAAATCAATTTAGAAGGGGTAAAAAGGTCAGCGATTTCCCCGCGTCAAACAGGTCTTAACTGGAATAAGCCATTGTTGTATAATACCAAACAGATATTACATTCCAGTAAGGACGCTTAAATGATGAAGATATATTCTTTTCCGCGGGGAGGGCTGCCGTTTGATGATCCTACGGCACCCGATAAATCCTCTGCTGTAAACGCGTTTTTGCCCGCAATTTCAGTTATTTCACTCGGAAGCAAGGCAAGGCAGGTTTTTCCCGTTGTCGCGATTGGGGAAACTGTGCGCGAAGGCATGTTGATTGGCAAGGCATCATCGGAAAATACAGCGAATGTTCACGCGACAGTTCCCGGTAAAGTTGTTAAAAAAGTTTCATGGAAGGACAGGGATGATATTTCTTATGACGCCCTTGTTATTAAAATGGAAGGATCGTTTGAAAAACTTGGGCGAAAAGAAGATGTTTTAATTTGGAACGGGCTTAACGGTTACGATATACAAAAAATTATCAACGAATGCGGAATTGTAGAAATGGAAAACATCGAAAGACCGCTTTCAAAATTAATTTCAAAAGCAAGAAAAGAAGATAAATTAACTCTTGTTGTCCGCTGTGTTTTTGATGATTCATGGCTTGTCGCGGATTACGCGCTGTGCCGCGACAGGCTTAACGCTGTAATTGAAGGAGCCGCAATCGTCGCGAAAGCCTGTCATAAAGTTACGCAAGTTGTTTTTGCCGTTTCTCACCGTGAAAAAGAACTGGGAGAGCAGCTTTTAGCCGGCGCAGGAGAGGTTTTTTCAGGCGGGCAGCAGGAGATTTCGATTTCGCTTGTTTATACAGGCTCACGTTATCCGCAGCGCAATTCAAGAGAATTAAAACTTGCTCTTCGCGCGTATGAAAAAAAAGAAGGAATTAATTTAGGCACTCTTTTAATTCTTGGGCCTGCGGTTCTTGCCGCGGCTTTTGACGCTGTTGTTCATAAGAAACCAATATTGGATAGATATGTCGCCGTCGGCGGTTCCGCTGTTAAAAGACCGCAGATAATGAAAATAAGGATTGGAACCAGAATCGGCGATGTTATAGAACAGTGCGGAGGTTTCGCGGAACCGCCGTTTAGGGTATTAGTCGGTTCTCCGCTTTCAGGAAGAGAAGTGATGTATCTTGACGAACCTGTCGGAAAAACATGTTACGCGATTGTCGCAATGGCAAAATCACAGGCTGCTGTTCACAATCAGCAGAACTGTATAAACTGCGGCGAGTGCAGGGCAGTGTGCCCGATAGGCCTGGATCCGCAAAGCACTTATAAAAAAATCAGAACACTCGGAATAGAAAACACGGGATCAACAGATTGTCACGGATGCGGATGCTGTAAAATTGTCTGTCCGTCAGGGCTTCCGTTATCTGAAATTATTCTGCAGAAAAATCAGGAGGATATGAGTGCCTGAGCAAAAATTAATACATAATCATAAACCTCAGATAAATATTTCTTACCCAAGCGCAGGAAGAATGTGGCTTATTTGCAGCTGCGCGTTTGCGTGTGTTCTGCAGTCTGCGCTTTCAGACGGCGGAAAATCGCTGATTGCCGGCATCACTGCTCTTATTACCGCCATTTTAATTGAATTGCTGATAACATTTCGAAAGCACGGAGCAGCTAAAATAAAAGACGGAAGCGCCGCCGCTTCGGCAATGATCCTTACCATGCTTTTGCCGAATCAAATTCATCCTGTTTATGTTTTTTTAGGAACAGCGTTTGCGATACTCGTTGTTAAATATACTTTCGGCGGACTCGGAGCGAATTGGCTTAATCCGGCGCTTGGCGGCTGGCTCTTTGTCAGGTTATCGTGGCCGTCAGGTTTTTTAGATGCGCTTGCGCAGCCTTACTCTGTTTCAGAAATGGTTATGGCTCAGGATATCAGTCCGCTTGACAGTTCAATAACAGAGTTTTTAAACAACTCCATTTTTTCCGCCGCAGGAGTGCAGCTTCCATCGGGTTATATAAATCTCCTGTTTAACAACAGCCCGGCAATTATTATAGACAGAGGATTGTTCGCCCTCTTAATAGGTACTATAGTTATTACAGCTATCGGAATTAACCGCGGCTGGGTGCCGCTTGTATTTCTTACGGTTTACGGTTTTCTTATACGTTTTGCCGGGGATCTTTCCGATGTTTACTGGAACGGCGATATATTGTACGGCATTTTTTCAGGAGGCACAATCGCGGCGGCGTTTATCCTCGCGGCGGAACCCGCAAGCGGCGCTAAATTAAAACCAGGTATTTTATTAACAGTTATTCTTGGAGCTGTTCTTTCATGGTTTTTCCGTTACAAGTGTATGGAATATTTTGGGTGCCTAATCGCCCTTGCTCTTGTTAACTGCATAACGCCTGTTATCCGCGTTATCGAAGAAAAAATATTTTTTCCGCAGAAAAACAGTAATGTCAAAGGAGCGGCGGATGTTCAGGAGACATTGCTATGAAAGATAAGGCAATTATGTTTGGATGGATAATCGGATTATTGCTGCTTATCTCTGTGCTGTGGATTGTAACGCAGCCTGTGCAGGCAAGACAGCTATTGCGTACAATTAATATTGTATTAATTAATAACAATGATTCGCGCAGGGTATCTTCGTATATCCAGCCAAAGGCAGGTAAGGCGAATCTTTTTGGTTATTGGTTTTCGGTATCATCGTCGCAGGATAAAATGTTTGTATTTACCGCTTTTCAAGACGGGATACTCATTCCGCTCGGCGCGTTTGTTTCGCAGGATTGCGTTGTAAAAGAAATCATCCCGCTCAGCGCTCACGCAGTGCATGTGTTTGATGCCTTCCCCAAAAGCGTTCTTAATATTTACACGGCAAGAATCGAGGAAGCGGCGTTAGATATTGCGGCTGAATTGACACAGGCGGCAAACAGATGAGTATAAGCAGGCAGCATTCATTTTGGGGTTCTCTGTCTCCCCTGGGCGGATTATCAGGCGCGGGCATATTGCTTATGGCTTCCGCGCGCCTTTCATGGGCGGTCACCGTGGCTGTAGGTTTGTTCTGGGTATACGGGCTTACAGCGCTTGTGTTTTCGTTTTTTATGTCGGGTGCAAGAAAAAAAATCTTTCCGCAAAGCGGAAGAGTGCCAATTTATACCTGCTTTTCCGCGTTTTTCGGAACTATGTACCTTTTTATGTTTTGGATGCTGTGTCCATTCGCGGCGCTGGAAGTTTTTATGGTTCTTCTGCTTGTTCCCGTATTCTGCGCCAGTTCAGGGATTGTGCAGCAGATGCAGTTACATGCGCCGAACGCTCACGCTGATATTTCTGAAAATGTATATGATTCAATTTCGCAGGCCGCATCCCTTGTCGGGCTTTTAATCGTTTTCTCTATAATACGCGAACCGCTTTCATTCTGTTCACTGTCGTTCCCAGGAACATATCAGGGGATGGTGACAATCATGTATTTCAAGGTCGGTGCTTTTTTCCCGATTGGCATTTTTGCGGCTTCCTGCGGAGCGTTATTGCTGCTCGGCTATTTTATCTGCATGTATCAATATTGGAAGGACAAGAGAGGTGAATATTGATGAATCAGATACCGCTTATACTTTTATTTATCTGCTCCTGTTTTACGATGAACCTGGTTTTGCAATGCGGGCTTGGATTAAAAGGCATTGTTGAATCAAGGAGCAGCTTTAATTTACCGGCATTTATAAAACTGGTTCTTATTTTTTCTTCTATAATTCTTTTGTGGTTCTTTTTCTCTAAAATAGTTTTTTCGCTGGTTTCGGGAATGTTTGTATATGTAATTTTATTTCCTGTCAGCGCGATTGTATATGACGCCCTTGAATATTTAATATTTACATATCTGTTAAAACGCGGCAGGGAAGAAGAAACATTTATCAGTTTTCCAGGCGGTATTACAGCAGCCGCTGTGTTTATCTGTATGAATATGGCAAGCGGGTTTTGGGATGTACTGATTTTATCCTTTGGTTTTTCATTCGGCATTTTTATAATCAATTTAGTAATCCGCGAAATACGAAAAAGAGCCGCGCTGGAGGCGGTTCCCGTTTTTCTTAGAGGAAAACCTCTTGTTCTTATCGCAATGGGATTGTTATCCCTTGTTTTTACAGCTGCGTCATTTTTATTTTTCAGGATGATTAGCGCAGGGTGAAAACCGAGAATCAAATTAATCTGATTTTGGGTTCACATGCGCATGTGCCCTCTGGAGCGCCTGAAAGTGAATTTGAATTTGTCTATGAAAATAAAATACGGCCGTTTGTTTCCAATTTATACCGTTATTCGAATATACAGGCAGTTTTGCATTATTCGGGAGTTTTACTGTATTGGGTAGAACGAACGCATCCTGAATCATTTATGTTAATAGAGGATATGATTTCCCGCAAACAGGCAGAAATTCTTGGCGGCGGTTTTTACGAACCGATTTTCCCCCTAATTTCTTTGCAGGACAGAATCGGGCAGATAGAACTTATGACAACATATCTTCGCAAACATTTCGGAAAACGCCCTACGGGCTGCTGGGTTCCGGGTATGGCGTGGGAGCAAAATCTTACTGTCGCTCTTTGCACAAGCGACATGAATTATACATTTCTTTCGCAGGAACAGTTTGAGCAGGCGGGGCTGGAAGGATCAGATCTTTTTAAACCGTGCCTTACCGAGGACCAGGGGAAACTTACGGCGATTTTCCCGGTTTCCCGGTTTGTAGAAAAAGAGCTTTCCCAAAAAAGTTTTTCGCAGGTGTTTGTAGATCTGAAAAACAGATTTAATGTGGTATGCCCTGGCTGTAAATCGGAAAAAATTATCAGTGTGTTCCCCGAGTCTGTTTCTTCTTCCCCTGAAGAAGCGCCCGATACCGCGTGGAACCGTTTTTTCGAAGAAATATCGTTATCGGACAATATTGTAAACGCCGTTTTGCCGTATAAAATTTTAAAAACATACAAAATATTCAAAAAAGCAAGCTTCCCGAATTCTACGGCTTTGGAGAATAATTTTTCTCCGCGCAGATTTTTAATTGACAATGCCGAGACAAGCGGCATCTATTCAAAAATGATATTTACAAACCTTTTAATAAATCAGTTAAAAGGGGACAAGGCGCGAAAGCTTAACGCAAGGGAAGAAATGTGGAAAGCTCAGGATTCATGTTTTTTCCTGCCGGGGAACGGGCAATACAGAAACGAGCTAAGAAAGTCGGCGTACAGTTCGCTCTTGCGCGCCGAAATGCTGTCCCGCGAAAAAGGAAAGTTTGTCTCGTCTTTAATTCAATACGATTTTAATTTTGACGGCACAAAAGAATTTATTTTTCAGGACGAAAGAATTAACTGCTACATCCAGCATAGGGGTGCGGGTATCTTTGAACTTGATTATCTTCCCAAAGAATGGAACTATCTTGACTGCGGCACGGATAACTCAAACAAGCGTATTGCTTTTGCTGATATGCTATTTCCCGAAAGCGAAAAATTTGACAATCTTGTTAATATACTGCCGGAAAACGGCCGTTTTTGTTTCCATGAACAATACGAGGAAGTAACGCAGGACAGAAAAGGAAAATCATGTTTTAAACTTCCTGTCCGCGCGGATGATGTTCCCTTTGCCAATATCGAAATCAGCAAATGTTATCTGTTAAAAAAAGACAATCTGACCGTTTCATATATACTGATAAATAAAGGCAAAGAAAATCAAAATTTTTTATTTGTTCCAGAAATTGATTTTTCTTTCGCCGGAGTAGGAGATGAATTTGTCCGTTTTTATACTGTCGATTTAAGCGGAAAAGATATATCGATAGATCGCCTGCTTGATACAAATAACTTAAAAATCCTTGATGTTAAAAACGAAGTGCAGATTATTATTACTTCGGTTAATCAGTTTAAAGGCTGCCTTTTTCCTGTTTACAGGTATGATTTGTATCAGGCAACGCGGATATTACCCGCTTTTACAGTTACCATTAACGCCGGTGAAACGTGGTCAAACGAGTTTACCTTAAAATTCTCGCATTAGGTTATTGAACCGCGCCTGTTTTTTAGTTATCATTTACCTATATGAAAAGAAGACTAATTACATCAGCTCTGCCGTATGTAAACAATGAACCGCATTTAGGAAACATTGTGCAGGTTTTATCCGCGGACGCTTTTTCGCGTTTTTGCAGATTGTACGGTTATGAATCCCTGTATATCGCCGGTACGGATGAATACGGAACAGCCACCGAGAATAAAGCAGCGCAGGAAGGCATAAGCCCGCGGGAATTATGCGACAGGTATCACACGATTCACGCGGATATTTATAAATGGTTTAACATTGCTTTTGATAAATTCGGAAGAACATCGACTCCGGTTCAAACCGAAGTTGTTCAGGGGATTTTTGAAAAACTTGATAAAGCCGGGTTTATCGCAGAAAGAACTATAGAACAGTTTTACTGTTCAAAATGCGAAAGATTTCTCGCGGACAGGTACATACGCGGAGTATGCCCTGTATGCGCAAGCGGTGAAGCGAGGGGAGATCAATGCGAAGCTTGCGGAAAATTACTCGATCCTACCGAATTAAAAGAACCGCAATGCAGCGCGTGCGGCAGCGTTCCGTCGCTGCGAAAAACAAATCATCTTTATATTGATCTTCCTAGTATTAAAGAAAAACTTGAAAACTGGATTAAAAAGGCATCAATAGATGGTTATTGGGCGCATAATGCTATTAAAATGACGCAGGCATGGATACGCGACGGGCTTAAAGAGCGCGCGATTACAAGAGATTTAAAATGGGGAATACCTGTTCCAAAACCGGGTTATGAAAATAAAGTTTTTTATGTCTGGTTCGACGCCCCGATAGGTTATATTTCAATAACAGGATCATTGGGCGAAGAAAAAACGAATTGGCGCGATTTTGTCGATTACTGGTGGAAAAATCCCGATGAGGTTGATTTGTTCCAGTTTATAGGGAAAGACAATATTCCATTTCACACTGTTATATTTCCGTCCAGCCTTTTGGGAACAGGTGAAAACTGGACAATGTTACACCACATGTCCAGCACCGAATATTTAAATTACGAAGACGGAAAATTTTCCAAATCAAGAGGTGTGGGTGTTTTTGGAACAGACGCGATGGATACCGGAATCCCCGCTGATGTATGGCGTTTTTATCTTTTTTACAACAGGCCGGAAAAAGCGGACGCTGTGTTTACCTGGAGTGATTTTCAGGATAAAGTAAACGGAGAGTTAATCGGCAACCTGGGAAATCTTGTAAATCGTACGCTCTCATTTGTTACCCGCTATTATGACGGAAAAATACCTGAAGCAGGCAGCGATTCCGCGTTCTGGCAGGAAGTTGTCAAATACGAATCTTCTATCGCGAAAAAACTTGACAAGGCTGAATTAAGAGACGCTTTCAGAGAAATATTTGAATTATCATCATTCGCTAATAAATATTTTCAGGATAATGAGCCGTGGCGGCTTAGAAATGACGATCCTGAAAAAGCAAAATCCGTTATACGCGATCTTACATACCTTGTGCGGGATTTATCTGTCTTGCTTGAGCCGTACATTCCCTGCGCTGCGGCGAAAATCGCGTCATTTTTTAACCTTAAACACATGGATAACCTTAGCTGGAAAGACACAGGCAAGCCGCAGGGTATTGCAGATGTGTTAATAAAAAGTGAAATGCTTTTTTCTAAACTTGAAGACGAAAGGATAGAAGAGCTGCGCGGCAAATACAGCGGGACTCAGACAGAAAGGCAGGAGCAGGCGCAGTTTTCATCTGTAATGGATCTGCGCGCCGCGAAGATCGAAAAAATTGAAAGGCATCCAAAAGCTGACAAACTGTATATTATCAATCTTGAAACCGCAGAAGGTGTTACAGGAGTCCGCGAGGAAAGGCAGATTGTATCAGGGCTTGTTCCATTTTATAAGGAAGAACAACTGCTTGGAAAGAAAATTATAGTTGCTTACAATCTGAAGCCCGCGAAATTGCGCGGTATTGAATCGAGGGGAATGCTTCTTGCCGCGGGTGACAATAAAGGCTCAGGCGCTGATGGTCAGAGCGCAGAGCGGGTTGAAGTCCTTGACGCAGGCGATCATCCTACAGGCACAAGATTTCTGCCTGAAGGCGAAGATACAGCCGCGCCCGCGGAAATAGACATCGACACATTTTTCTCTTATCCGATTTTTGTAAAAGATCATATTGTATACTCAGGAGATAAAAAGCTCTGTTTAAACGGAGAAATTGTAAAAACAACGATAATACCTGACGGAGAAGTTCATTAAATGGAGAGGTTCATTAAAAAACAGGCTGATGGAATATATCAATAATATTAAAAAAATTGAAATTGATGCCTGCGATAATGCGGATTCTTTCCTGCAGTCTTCCATGTGGGCTGCATTTAAATCACGGTTCGGATGGAAAGCGGATGCTTTTTTAATTGACTGGTCAGAAAAAACAGAAGAAAAAACAACTCTTCTTGTGCTTTCGCGCAGGCTGCTTCCCGGCTTTTCCTTCGCGTATGTTCCCTGGGGGCCGCATTTACCTTCTGATTTCTCAGCAGACGAAAGGCCGCAGGCAATGCATGAACTTGCTGAAAAATTAAAACCATTTTTTGCGCGAAATACGGCGTTTGCGCGTTTTGACTTTCCATGGTTTTTTCTGGACGGCGATGAAAATCTAAAAAATGAAAGCGCGTCTTTAAAAGCCGCCGGTTTTAAAATAGCTGCCGCTCAGGTCCAGCCGCCTGATTCTGTTTTAATTGACTTAACGGCTTCATGCGAAGAAATACTTGCGTCCATGAAATCAAAGTGGCGGTACAATGTTACGCTTGCGCAAAAAAAAGGTGTAATCGTAAATGTTTGTTCATCGAAGGATTTGGAAGTATTTTACAATCTGTTAAAAGAAACCGCGCAAAGGGACGGGATTGCCGTACATGGCTTTGATTATTATAAAACACTTTTTGAATTATGCGAAAATCAATATAAAGATAAACTTTTAATAAAATTGTACACAGCCAGCCATGAAGGAGAGACGCTCGCGGCAATCGTTGTTCTTTTGCGCGGAAAAGACGCTGTATATTTGTACGGCGCGTCATCCAATAATAAACGCAACCTGATGGCGCCTTACGCTCTTCAGTGGAAGGCGATGCAGGATGCAAAAAATTCAGGCTGTAAAACCTATGATCTTTTCGGCATTCCGCCTGACGATAACCCAAATCATCCGATGGCAGGCTTGTACCGTTTTAAAACCGGTTTCGGCGGCAAAATAATCCACCGCCCCGGCAGCAGGGATTACATTTACAATGGATTGATATACAATTTATTCAGCATGGTAGAAAAATTCCGCAAGAAAATATTTGATCTAAGGAAAAGAAAGCAGAAGAGTTAACCACGAACCACACTAACCTCACGAACCTGAACTTCGAAATCTTAATTAAACCAAAAAAAATTAGATAGCTGCCCGATATTTCCTAAGCTTAAGAAGAAGACAGCGAAGCGAAAGTTCGTGTCGTTCGAGTGGTTTATGGTTAAAAATCTTGGGTTTTCTCTTGTAACTAATAATTAAAAAAGGTATAGTTTTATTCAAGGAGCAGATTATGGCATTTGCATTGAACACGTATCCTATCACTTACCGCGCTCAGTATTCAGGCGGGAAATGGAGTGATGAATACATCGAAAAACCTCACAAAACTCAGGAAGAAGAAGCGGCGATGAGCGGTGATGAACGCTCCAAGCTTGAAAATTCCCGCAATTACTACGACGATATGCCTCTTGTCAATTATACCAGCCAGTACGGTCTTGCGTGCTTTGAAGGATTAAAAGCTTTTCCTCAAAAGAACGACGGTCTTGCGATTTTCAGACCCGATAAAAACGGAGAACGCTTTGCGCTTTCAATGAAAGGCCTTTGCATGCCGTCATTTCCAAAAGAAGATTTTGTTAAAGCATGCATAGAAACGGTAAAACGAAACGCGGCTCTCAGTTTTAAACCACATTATAACAGCGCATGGGAAAAAGATTCTTTCATGCACGCGGACGCTGTTTATATAAGACCGTTTACAATTTCAGAAGGCGGCATAGGCGTAAACCTTTCCAAAGAACCTTATGTGATGATTATAAATACCCCGGTAAGCGCCTATTTTTCGTCAGGCAGTTCGGATGCCATTGTTTCAGATAAAGTGCGCGCAATGCCCAATGGGACAGGCTGGATAAAAGCCTGTTCTAATTATGTAATATCAGCTCTCGCGAAATCCGAAGCTCTTAAAGCCGGTTACATGGAATGTATTTTTTTAGACGGGACTCACCGAAAGTACATAGAAGAAGGTTCTTCATGTAATATATTTTTCTATCTTAAATCTGGAGAACTGGTAACTCCCGAATTGGGTGATACAATTCTGCCAGGTATAACAAGGATGAGCATAATTGAGCTTGCGCGCGACAAAGGTATAAAAGTATCAGAGCGGAAAATATCGATAGACGAAGCGATGGAAGAGACAAAAGAATGTTTCGTAAGCGGTACAGCCGCGGGAGCTACACCTCTCACATCGATAACCTATCAGGGTAAAAAAGCCATTTTCAACGACGGAAAAACGGGTGACTTCACAGCCGATATCCGCGATACGCTTAAAGGCATTCAATACGGCAAACTGCCGGACAATAAAGGTTGGCTGGTGCAGGTTGTCTAAGCCTGCGAGCCATCAGCCTATTGACTAAACCCTTTATTTTTTATATTAATATATCCAGCGGGGATATAGCTCAGTTGGTAGAGCGGTTGGTTCGCAATCAACAGGCCTGGGGTTCGAATCCCCATATCTCCAGAGTATAGAAGTTAACTGTTGGGGTAATGTAATTCTATACAAGTAGTTGATAGCAGCTGATTTAGGGATTCGAACCGAAGCAATCCGGTATATGAGTTAAGGCGAATGCCTTGTTAAAGAAAATGCCGCCGCATGGATGCGGCAAGGATTGCGTAGGCGGGCTGAAAGGAGTAAACAGGATGTTTACGACTGGAAGCCGAATCCCCATATCTCCAGAGTATAGAAGTTAACTGTTGGGGTATGCTGTATTGACATTTTATGATGTTTTTGGCATATTATATTAGACGCTTTTTAAATACGGTGTTAAGCTGTTGTTCAAAGCGGCACTGCCGCCAACCTAAAGGTTGGCTTGCTTTATGGCTCTGGGATTACGTTTATTGGTGCCTAGGCTATTTGATTTTGTTCATCCACACCGCTTCGCGGTGCGTTTGTTTAGCCACCTTAGCTCAGTTGGTAGAGCAGCAGACTGAAAATCTGCGTGTCTGGAGTTCAATTCTCCGAGGTGGCAAAAAATAATAATGAGTAATTAAAAACTATGGCTAATGTATCCTTTTACAACGAAGATTGCGTTAGCGCAATGCGTAAGCTCCCGGCCGCAAGCGTAGATTTAATCTTAACAGATCCTCCGTATAATCTTGGCAAGTTCATGAAGGACCGCGATACGAATTTAAAAAAAATGAGGGATAATTATTTCGGCGCGGCAGGCTGGGATGATCTTGATCTGGATGAATGGACTGCGGCAATGGATGACTTTTTTAAAGAAGCTGTAAAAGTTTTAAAGAGCGGAGCCGCGATGATTGTGTTAATGTCTATCATCAAAGTGGAAACTATAATTAAATTAGCGTCAAAGCATGGGCTCTATTACAAGACTACAGGAATTTGGCACAAATTAAATCCGATGCCGCGGAATATGAACCTGCATTTTGTAAACTCTACCGAAGCCTGGGTTTATTTTATGTATAAAAAAAAAACAGGCACATTTAATAACAATGACAAAGTGATACACGATTTTATTGAAACATCGGTGACTCCGGGCAGTGAACGCGAATACGGCAAACACCCTACGCAAAAACCGGAAAAGCTCATGTCGCATTTTATCAAGATTCTAACTAACAAAGGCGATATGGTGCTCGATCCGTTTATGGGAAGCGGAACTTCAGGGGTTGCCGCTGTAAAATCAGGCAGAGATTTTACGGGGATAGAAATAAATAAAACATATTTTAAGATTGCAAAAAAAAGGATTAACGGAGTAAAACAATGAGACCAAAGGCAATAGACCTTTTTGCCGGCGCAGGCGGTCTTTCACTTGGTTTTGAAATGGCTGGTTTTGATGTTTTACTTGCCGTAGAATATGACAGTTCAATTGCTGATGCTTATAAGCTAAATCATCCTTATACTAAGGTGATTGCCAAAGATATAAAAAAATTATCAATAAAAAAAACATTCTCTGAATATATTGGAAAAATTGATATTGTTTTTGGAGGACCGCCGTGCCAGGGTTTCTCGCAGAAAGGGCAGCGCAGGATAATGGACGATGAGCGCAACTATTTATTTAAATATTTTGTGATGGTTGTTAAATTTCTTAAACCGTCTTATTTTGTAATGGAAAATGTTCCAACCATTTTAACTACAGGTCAATGCCGTTTTAAAAAAGAAATTGAAGCTCAGTTTAAAAAATATGAATACAATCTTGAAATGGGAGTTTTAAACGCCGCAGATTACGGCGTTCCGCAGAGCCGGCGCAGAGCTGTTATCATTGGAAAACTAAGAGGAGCGTCCGTCCGGCTGCCGAAGGCATTAAACAGGCGTGTTACAATTTGGAATGCAATAAGCGATTTATCTTATCTTAATTCGGGAGAAGGCGCTGAAGTCAGCAAGTATAGATTCCAGCCAAAGAATGAGTATCAAAAAAAAATGCGCAAGGGATGCAGGATATTGTACAACCACATTGCCACAAAACATTCTGCGCTTGCAATTAAACGCCTTAAAATGATACCGCCGAACAGAGGGAAGGAAGTTTTGCCAAAAGAACATTTAACAAAATCAATTTACAGCGGCACATGGACAAGAATGATAAAAAATGAAATATCGGTTACAATTACTACAAGATTTGATACGCCTTCATCCGGCAAATTTACTCATCCTTACCTTCACAGAGCGATTACAGTAAGGGAAGCGGCAAGGATTCAATCATTTCCTGATAATTTTCATTTTATTGGGACAAAAGGTTCGCAGATGAAGCAGGTTGGAAACGCGGTGCCTCCGTTATTGGCTTACGCACTCGCTAAATGTATAAAAAATGACATGAAATCAAAGGAGAGGAAAAAATGATTCGCCCGAAAAATATAAAACAATACGACGATATCGATTTAAAATTGGGAATCAAATCATCATTCCCGAACGCAAAGTCAACTTTGGCTATGCTGATAATGTTTTGGCAGGCCTGTGATAAACCTTCAGAGATTGCTTATTCGAAAGCAAACGGTAATAAAATTGTTATCGCGGACGCTTTAAAGGACAAATTAATTAAAAAATTTCAGCCTTTTTATTCTGTTTTTAAAATAAGCGACGATGATTTTATTAAAAAGATCAATTCAGGAGATTTATTCGAAAACCAAATGGAACCGCTTCATGTAGGGATTGAATTAGTCTGGCGGCTCGCGTGTATAAGATTTTCTGAAAACAGAAGCCAAAGCGCTGAACGCACCGGAGGAGAACGGTTTTGTAAAACGCTTTTTTACACCAGTAATATGGACATTATAGATATATTAATTGAATCAGATGATAACGAATATTCAAATGTGCTGTTAAAGTGGATTGGGTGTATAAACGATGATGAGACCAAAGCCGATTTTACATTAACCCGTTTGCTGACATGCCTTGCGGAAGATTCTATATACCGCATGGAAGTGAATGGCGATGAAATTATTTATAACCTGAACAGTGTTTATGAAGCATTGCTGGAGAACAGAGGTATAGCAGTTGATATTATAGGCGAAGAAGAGTCAAAAGGATCGCTTAGGACGCTTAAATCCGCTCTGACCGCAAATTTAAACCCCTATCTATCTTATCCCGGCGGTTCTGTTAATATATCTCGTTTCGGCGCAGAAAGATTAAAAGATTATCAAAACCGGGTAGATAATTACATTAAAATTAATTTTGGCACATTGCAGAAAATTTTAAAGAGCAGTAAAACTCCTGAGCTTACGCATGCAGCAGGCGGCGATGAGACAGCACGGGTTAAGGGTGGAACAAATTATCTGCTTTACGGCGTGCCGGGGAGCGGGAAGAGCTATACTGTTGAAACTGAATTTTGCAAAGATCCTGAATTAACCGAGCGTGTTGTTTTTCATCCCGATTATTCAAATTCTGATTTTATAGGGCAGATAATTCCAAAGATAGATGAAAGCAAATGCGTTTACTACGATTTTTCACCGGGACCGTTTACGCGGATGCTGAAAAAAGCGTATACAAATCCCGGCAAGATGTACTATCTTATAATCGAGGAATTGAACCGCGGGAACGCGCCTGCAATTTTCGGTGAAATGTTTCAGCTGCTCGACCGCACTGAAAATGCCGACAATAACGGAGAAAGTTCTTACGGAATAATAAATTTCCATGTAGCCGATTTTGTATACGGCGATCAGGAGCATCCTGTTTTAATACCTTCCAATCTAAGCATAGCGGCGACAATGAACACATCAGATCAGAATGTTTTTACCCTTGATACGGCATTTCAAAGACGCTGGCGAATGAGAATGATAGAAAACGACATAAAAAAGGCAGCGCATGCAAAGAAGCCAATACTTGACACAACTGTTGAATGGCAGAAATTTAATATCGCTGTAAACGATTTAATTCTTGAAAACAATTCACGGCTCTCGTCTTGTGAGGATAAAAGGCTTGGAGCGTATTTTGTTACACCGTCTGACCTGGATTATTCGAACAGCGAAGAACAATTAAGCCGGTTTCCTGAAAAAGTGCTAAAGTATCTTTGGGATGACGCGTTTAAATTCTCGCGCGAAGTTATTTTTGATATGGATAATAACAAAAGCCTTGAAGATATTATTAATAAATTTAAATCTGCAGCCGAGCAGGATAGGTTTAAGAGCATATTCAAGGAAAATTTTCTGAATAACATTGGTATTAAATGACAGATTTTAAATTACGCGAAAGATGCCATGTTTGCACAAACGAACAAAACGACAGGTTTGTGGGTATCAGAGCGGACGCTAAAGGAGCCGCCGTTTTTTTTCCAATGGGGTTTCAGTTATCGCCTGTTTCAAGTAACGAAAACGCTCTAAGGCGGGATGTATTGCAGCTGATACTGGTGTTGTCCGCTTTTGCCGAGCAAAAAGAAAAATTGCTTGTAATGGGAAGGAACCGCAATCCGCAGGAGGCATACTTTCCAATCAACGCGTATATGGCAATTATCAGCGATTATATGAATCGTTCTTACTATACAGAAACAGAGAGGCAATACACAGCAGGCAATACAGGCAAAATTAACTGGCTTAGGACGATAAAAAAACACCAGCCGCTGATTCAAAGAAACGGCTCGCTGATTTATACAAAATTTGAAGTCTACCGTTTAAAACCGAATGAAAATAATATGATAACACGTATACATGAATATTGCGTTTATGAAGCATTTCAAAAACTAGGTTGGCTGTTTTCATCAGAAATACCGCGTCAGCCGCAGTTGGAATTAAAAGATAATAAAAATATGTTTATAGGCATTGTACGTGACAAGCTTAAACATACCTTTATCGATAATGACAAGCTGCTTTTTCAAAGCATGATAGATATGTTAAGCTATCTTGACGAAAATTCTTCGGAAAACCTTTTTTATTTTGGTACATACAATTTTGAGTATGTCTGGGAGAGACTGATAGACAGGGTGTTCGGAGTTAAAAACAAACACGATTATTTCCCGCGCGCCCATTGGCGTTATTTGGCAGACGGCAGTGAATATATCAATTATCCGCTGGAACCTGATAGTATAATGATTCCGGCTGGAATGAATAAAATATTTGTACTTGACGCAAAATATTACAGATATGGAATTACTGGAAATGCCGCGCACTTGCCGCCTTCTTCTTCCATAAATAAACAGATTACTTATGGTGAATTTGCCTGTGTAAACAGTAAATCTAAAGAAGAAAATTCAGTATTTAACGCCTTCCTGATGCCGTATAATAATACGAAATTTGATAGTGAAACTGCCCCCCTTGGCAATCCTTTAGGATTAACCGGCGAATATACCTGTGCAGGAGAGGCTTACGGCGAGTGGAGAAAAGGCAATTTATCTTATGAAACAGTTCAGGGCATTGTTGCAGATACTCGTCATCTAATGTTTAACTATACAGGGAATACAGCCAGGCAGATAAAGATGATGGCGGATACTATAATTTCAGCTTATGAAAAACACAGGATGTTAGGCTGAAGATTAATAATTTATTATTAAACCCTATATGAATTTTTTAAAGTATGTATTATAATTAAGTAACAATAGAAGCCGGTTCTAAATTATATTAATTAGGACTATTTAATAAGGAGGCCATATATGGCAAAGAAACCTGCAGCGAAGGCTGCTTCAGCAAAAAAGGCAACAGCGAAAAAGCCTGCTGCAAAGAAACCAGCTGCTAAAAAACCTGCCGCCAAGAAAGCTGTTTCAGTAAAAAAAGCAACAGCGAAGAAACCCGCCGCAAAGAAAACGGCAGTTAAAAAAACAACAGTTAAGAAAACGGCTGTAAAAAAAGCACCAGCCAAAAAACCGGCAGCTAAAACTGCCGCTAAAAAAGCACCGGCAAAGAAACCTGCAGCCAAAGCTGCCGCTAAAAAAGCACCGGCAAAGAAACTTGCAACTAAAGCTCCTGCAGTTAAGGCAGCTCCTGTAAAAAAAGAAGCAAAATGGGTATCTGCCGATGACTATTGCGAAGATCTTAAGAAAAAAGGCGCTAATATAGCTGTAAACGCTTCCAATTCAGCTAAAAAGCCGGAAGCGAATCTAACCAATGATGAATTGGCAGAATTGTATGTACAGCAATCAAGGTATGATGATCTTTATGAATTATGCAAAAAGATGCTCGAACGGGATGATACCAAAAATTCTACTGTATGGCAGGAACGCTTTAACGAAGCCCGCAGCCGCACAGGAAAGTAAAAGTTAATTTAAATCACGCACAGGGCGGACGGGGTGCCATTCTGTTATAGGAAGAAGCTTTTCACGTCCTGTGCTTGTAATAATAGCGGTAGCGTTTTTACCTTTATGTTCACTGCTCCAGTGGTGAATTAATTCATTTACCTTGTCTGTATTTTTTTTCTGGCTGAGCTGGCTGCTTAAATAGCCGGAGAATCGTAAAAGTTCGTCTTTTGTCGGAATGCGCCAGTCTTTATAGCCATTGAACGAAAAATTCCTGCAAACATTTTCAGCGTTTTCCCACGAGCATAATCCGGCGTCTGCCGGTGACGCTTCGATAAGTTTTGAATTTTTATCTTTAAAAACAAAGCCGCCTGCCGGGCCTTCGTCTCCATGTTTAAGAGGGAAGTTCTTTAAGAGGATTTCTCTTAATTCAGGAATATCGCGCACATGGCGCCAGACATTGTCTTTTGGAAACCTGTAAGCGTACATATCCCAGCCAAATTCGCGCTTTGCCGCGCGCGCCGCTAACTCATCCAAATTGAAAGGGCCGTACTCCTGATAATAAATACTGATAAAAAAGGCGGCGCTTCCCTGGTTTCTGTTTGACATAATCTCCTCTGAGGTCTTAGAATACCAAATTGCCTTTTTTTTGTCTAGGCATTAAAAATAGCGTATTATTCCCCATTTTGGATGCTTTTAATGCCATTCAATATTATCTGTTTAACATCATCGCCGGTTTTTGAAATAAGGTTTTGAATCACTGTGTTGATAATGTCAGCGTCAAGCCCGTCGTAAATCATTTGGAGAGCGGTTTTTAAGATAATTAGTTTTTCTTTTTTTATTTCATTCTGCAAAGATAAAATGCCTTGTTTTTTTACTAATTCGGATAACGAGACGATTCTTTTTTGCAAAGCGGCAGTTTCATTTTCATTCAGAGTGATATTTTTGTCTTTCTCTGACATTGGGAAAAATTTGTCTGTAAAATCCGCTATCTTTTGAGAGGCAGGAACAACCTGCCTGTCTGCGAATATTTTGCATATATTCTCAGCGTTTGACATATTATGGTTGTACATTAAAACGAGCTGGTAAAAAGAATTTATATCTCCTTTTAACGCCGCTTGTTCATGCCAGTAAACAGATAGAATATAAAGTTCAATGTCATCTTCGTCCACCTCGCGGATAAAAAACGCATAATTTCTGGCGGCGGCGCCGTCAGCGGCATAAGCCTGATACCATTCGCCGGAGGATTTATATCTGTTGTTTTTTCCGCCGCCTTCTTCGTAATATTTATCCAGTGATTCAAGAGCGTAAATATCGCGCGCCGCGTTTGTATACCAGAAATCAGCCTGCTTTTGATCTTTTTCGATACCGTTTCCGTTTTCGTAACATCTTGCAAGATAGAGCTGAGCTGTGCCGTCTTCCTGCTGCGCGGCTTTTGAATACCAATGAACGGCTTTTTTTAAATCTTTATCAACGCCGTTTCCGTTTTCGTAAAACATTCCCAAATGGAATTGCGATCTCGCGTTCCCCTGCTGCGCGGCTTTTGTGTGCCACTGTGCCGCTTTTTTATAATCCTGCGGGATATCGATTCCAATTTCGTAATACAGTCCAAGAATACCCTGCGAAATATCATCACCCTGCTGTGCGGATTGCAAATACCAGTAAAGGGCTTTTTTTGAATCCTTTTCTACGCCGTCTCCGCTTTCATAGCACATGCCTAAAAGACATTGCGCGCTTGAATCTCCCTGTTCCGCCGCTTTTGTATACCAAAAAGCCGCTAAACTATAATCCTGCTCAATGCCTTCGCCCTGATAATAACATAAAGCAAGGCTGGTCTGAGCGCCTGAGTCTCCTGACTCGGCAGCTCTTTTAATAGCGTCAATGTCTACTTCCTCAACTCCCATTCTTCCCCTCCTTAGAAATCTGGAAATATTAATTATTATACTTCACCATGATATTTACCTTCGTTATAATCTTCTTCTTCCTGATCGGATTTATATTTTAAATCAGCGGCAAGCAAAAGGTATTTGCGCGATAATTTAGAATCTGGGCTGATATTTAAGCCGTCGATTTGGTTTGAATATATTTCATAAAGCGAATAGGCAGCCGAATGGCTTTCAAGTTCAACGGCTTTTTCCAGCGCGTCAATTGCGCCTTTGATATCCGCGCCTTTTTCCAACAGTATCTGCGCAAGTTTTTTGCGCACATCGCCCTCGGAATTATTAATTACAAGGCTTAACGCTGTCGCGCCTGAGTCGCTTACATAATTTACATCCGCTCCCGCGTCGATAAGAAGTTTTACTTTGTCAATTTCTTTCGCTTTGATGGGAGTAAACTCATGGGTTTCTTCGTCATATTCCGAAGGCAGCAGTGTTAGATGTAAAGGTTTAATATTGCCTGTTTCTATATGTGTAAAAATGTTGGGATCCGCTCCGGTTTCCAGAAGCGTTTTCATTATTATGGATAAACCGTTATCAAGGCATTGATTGCCAAGCGGAGTGTCGCCGTCTTCGCACGGCATATTCGGATCTGCGCCGTTTACCGCAAGAAAGCGGATAATTTTTAACGGATCCTCCATAAAGCCGACAAGCCTTTTTGTAGTGACATAATAAAGCGGAGTAGGCCGCCATGTGCCGAAAATAAAACTTACTCTTTCGTTAAGCGGCAGTTTTTCGTCCAGATATTTTTGCAAAAGCTCGTAATTTTCTTCTCTTGCAATAACCGCAGCAAGATTGATGCAGTCCTCTTTGCCTATAACATCTGTGATTGCCTTATCCATGTTTGCGCAGACACGCGCGCGAAGGGATGTAAAAAGAGGGTAGCCGTCTTTGATGACAGAGTCGGCGGAATCAAGGGTTTCAATTACAAGGCGCACTTTTGCCGTATATTCCGGCGCAGAGTCCGATGATTTTTCTGAAATTAAAACTTCCTTTAAATTAAAAACGGCTTCGCGCACTTCGGTATCGCTGAAAAATTCATCCGGCACTTTTTCCAGAAGAATAAACTGCTGCGGCCTTCTTCTAAAAAGCGCGTTATCTCCGCCCGAATAAAGAATTTCAGGCTCTATGGGCTCTCCCTCCTGCGCCGCAAGATTTATTATAACCTTTGCGCCGCTTTTTTTAACGGTTATTTTTTCTGTTGCGATAACTGCCTTTTCGTCAGCGCCTTCTCTTTTTGGCTTTGGATACCTTCTTGAATGTTCATTCATTAAACGCTGATATGCTTCTACATGTTTTGTTTTAAAAATGTTCCATTTTGCCATTTCGCTGTTGCTCATTTTTTCGTATATTTGCGCGCGTATATAATAGGCTTCTTCGTTGTCGCTTGATTCGTTAAGAGCGGTATTAATATCGTTAAGAGCAGCTTCAAAATCACCTTTTTTTAAATACGCTTCGGCGCGGTAAGCGTGGTATGGACCAAGCGCGCAATTTTGCGTTTTAATTTCTTTTGTATAATATTCGATAGCTTTATCGGGATCGTCCAAGTCGACAACTTCGGTGATTAAATCATCTTTGTTTTCTTCGGGAGAGATTAAAATAAAAACAAGGCGGTCATGAGACGCTGTTCTTGAAATATATTTTATTTTTAGCCATTCATAAGTGTCAGGAAGCGTTTCCAAAGTATCAAAACAGGTGTCAAAATTTCCCAGATTACGGTGGAGTTCCGCGATTGTTATTGTAATTTCATGTTTTTCTTTTTCGTCTTTAACGCCTGAAAGTTTTTTTTCTAAAAGCGAAATAAGCGCTTTACAATTTTCTTCCCAAAGAGATTCATTCTCGTCCTGAAAAAATATTTTTTCATCTTCAATACTGCGCTGATGCTGTATCCGGCTGTTACGTATTTTATCATTAAGCGCGCGCCAAAGGCAGGATCGCGCTTCAATTTCTTCATCGGCAGTTTCGGCGATTTTATGTTCCAATGCCTTGATGTAATCGTTTAGATTTGGTTGATCCAAGTGTTTGTACTTTTTAAGAAATATCTTTTTCCTGGCTGGTTCAAGGCTGCTAAGAAAAAAAACTTTCGCGCAAAATGGGCACTTTGTAAGATTCGGCGTAAAATGTGAAGCGAATTGACCTTCATTTTCCGCTTCCACCCCGTCGGAATACTTTGTGATGTTATGAACAGAATATCCGAGTATATTCTTTTTTGCGACCGGTTTTTTACATGACGGGCAGAAGTATACTGTCGGAGGGGCGATATCCATTTAAACCTACTTTTAAGAACTATTTTAAGAATAATACCATAAAAGAGATGTTTTTAAAAGCTGTAAGTTAGAGCGGTTTTTATAAAATTGTTATTTTTATACTGCCCAAATTGTCCGTTTTCATTGCCAACGAAAAATCCGCCTGAAAGTTCGATGCTGAGAGCGTCTTTTGTCCAGACAATCGAAGGTATGATCATGCAGTCACCCGCTTCTGCCTGCCAAAAAAAGGCGGCGCGAAGTTCAAGCTGATCCCTCAAAAACGATTTTGTAAGGACGCCGATAATCTGCGTGGAAGTCATATCGGTACCGGCTTCTGTATCGAGCATAGGATCATTTGAAACCTTGTCGTTTAAAAGGCGGATTGTTTCGTTGCACTGCAAACTAAAGTTGATGCCCCAGAATAAATTACGATCAAAACCAAATGACCACGCAAGATGGGGGTTGTAGACAGCGCCGTCATCGCCTGATAAATCCTCGGTTATATTCGCGGCAAACTCGGCGCGGATATTAAAACCAAGCAGCACTTGTGCCCAATCAATTCCAATTTGATGATACGGGTTGTATGCGTAGTTTATGCTTGTAGGTATTTGTATAGACGATGGATACGGAAATGGAAGTTGAGTTTGAAATTCTGTGAAACCAAAATTAATGGCAGGACGGGTTAATCTTCCGTAGTAATACTGTATTCCGAGATCGGCGGAGCCGATTGTTGTGGTGAACCGTAAACCTGCCTGCGCAAAGTCAAGCGCCGATGTGTCAGGTTTGTTTATAGTCATTGACTCCATGCCGTCAAGCTGTTCCATCTGCTTTGGATACCATCTGCTGCCAGGTTCGGCAAAGCGCATCGGCTCAAACGAAGGGACAAACACACCTTCGATTTTTGAGAAGGAACCAAAACGGTACGACAATCTAACCAGCGGCCGGGCGATTTTAAAATTCATTAGATCGCTTAAATCTGTCAGCTCTGAATAATCAAGAGGGTTGATAACATCCAAAGGTCCAAAACTGTCCGCCTTGCCCCATGTTAATTTGCGAAAGCCGCCTTCAATCTCGAAACTGCCAAGATAGGCGCTGACATAGGCTTCGTCTAACAAAACCGGAGTTTCGGTCGGTTCTATATTAAAACTAATATACGCTTCTGCAGCAGACGCGCCTGCAAAAAAGGTAAGGCTGCCTGAAAAAATATCACCTAAAGCGGTATTTTTAATGCCGTCAGAAAAATCTTTAAAATAACCAATCATCGACGCCTGAACCTGCCCGCCGACAGAAACTGACAACCCTGAACCGGAATTTGAAGTATCGTCTTCATCATCAAACGAACCAAAACCAAATTCCTGGCTCCATACCAGACCGCAAAGAAAAAATCCAGAAATAATAATTAATAAAATTCTTTTTAACATATATTTTTATCTTGCCCTGCCTGTTTCAAGATACGCGGGTGTAAAAACGCCGTCCGGAATCGGGTCGTCATATTTCATTATTTCCATGAAAATTGTTGTCGATGTTCCTGCCGCAACTGTGGAAATTTTCGTCTGCATCGGCGTTAAGCGTCCCTGTACATCTTTGAAATCCGCCATTTCCATAATTTTGGCTGCTTCGTTTCTTTTGTTATACATTTCGGATTTGTAGATTAAAAAGCTTTCTTTGTCTACCCATGTAATTGATTTTGAATATTGATAAGAACTGTCTTTGGGAATTGATTGAATAACATAGCAATTCTTTCCGTTAACTGTTTCTTCTCTAAGAATCGTATGCGTATCAAGTGAAATATCCCTGTCCATGGAGGAAATGTCGTCATAAGAAAAATCAGTCCCCATAAAATTTCCGCCGCTTTCAGACGCCGCGATACGGCGCACTCTGCCAAGGTTTGGTAAAAATATCCATTGGTCTGTTCCGCCTGACGCGTTGTCCATTGTAAGGAACCTTGAGCCTGCGACATTGGCAGGGCGCTGGAAGACAATTACGGTGCGCGCGCCGTTCGGGCCGTCTTTTGAATACTGGTCAATAACCCTTTCCGTTGTGCTTCCGTCTTTCGCGGTGATAACCATACGGGAGCGCGAAGAAACTGTGTCTGACGTGACGCGGTTTTTCGCGGATGTCATAATGGTGTCGGCATTCTGGGCGTAAATTAAAAAAGCGGTTCCTAAAAAAAGAGCGGTAAAAATAAATCGTTTCATTTTTTTCCTCCATGGATAAATTTCGGTTTTATAACGGTAAGCAGTACCGGCATGGTCGTAAGACTGACAAGGGTTGTAGACAGCATGCAAAGAGCGGTCAGCAGCCCAAACTCCGCCAGGATTTTAAACTGCGAGAATGCCAGAACGGCAAACCCGATTCCAACAGACATCGCGGTAGTGCAAATTGCCCTTCCGCAGGCAAGGAAAGTCCTGCGAAGCGCACCCTGTTCTCCGGCTTTAAACTCACGTTTATAAAACTCAATAAAGTGAATGGCGTCGTCTATACCGATACACACGGTAAGGCTCGCGATCAACGCCGTTCCAAGGTTCAGCTTAATACCAAAAACCCCCATAACCAAAAAGTTACACAAAACCGCAAGAATTAACGGCACCGCGCTTATGGTTCCCGCGACAAACGATTTATGGGCAATCGATACAATGATAAAAATCATTAAAATGGAGATAATAATGGAAATTATCTGCGAGTTAAGGATCAAGTCCGTAACAGCCATTTCCAGCGCTACGCCGCCTGAGATCATTATACGTACATTTTTGGGAAAATTCGCGTCGATATAACTGTTGATTATGTCGATTACTTTCTGCGTGTCGCCCGATCCTGTTGTGCGAAGCTGCATCATCACCCTGATTGCGGTAGGTTCAAACGGATCGTCCGAGTAACCCTGATCGTCGTTGCCGGCAAGCAATACCAGATAGTTGGCAATCAGTTTTTGAAGATCTTCGCTTGTCTTTTTGCCGTATCGCGCGGGATCGGAAGGGATTTCATAGTATGCCATGCCGTCGTAATTGGTAAGACGCTTTAGCTCCAGTACAAGTTCATTGCCGCTCAGATTGGGCGATGTGCCTGCGGTAATGTCTAAAAATCTAAGTAAGTCAGCCGCGCTGTATTGAGTCCAGACAGGAGCTGCGTTTGCGGCCGCATTTGCGGAGGGCTGCACGGCGGTTTCATTAAAACCAAAATTGCCGAAACCAAAATCGCCAAAGCCGTCATCGCCGAACCCAAAGCCGCCTGATTGCGCAGTATCGGAAGGCGGTAAACCATCCGGGCTTTGGTCGACATTAAACACCTGGTTGATACGCTTAATTACGTCTGTAAAGCCGGCTGTTTTTCCAACCGACGGCACATTGCGCGTTAAATAATCCGCAAGCCCGTCTACAGCTTTTAAAACATCGGGGTGGAGCAGTTCTTCCGTTGTGTCAGCCTGAATGACAAGGTTTAAATCTTTAGAGCCGCCGAAGTATTCGCGGATGAAACGGTCTGAACGGCTGATGTCAGTTTCATTCTGGAAAAAATCAACAACGGAATTATCTACAACAATTTTTGATATTCCGTAAATGGAAATTAAAATTATAAGTATGGTAGAGAAGAGCACCGTTTTCTTTTTTCTGGCGATGCTTAAAAAAATGTTTGCGATAACATTGCTTATCTTATCGTTTTCAGCCTGATTCTCGCTGTCGTTCCCGCGCTGTTTGCCGGGACCGCGAAGAAGAAGCATGGACGGAATAAACAAAATTGTTAGTATAAAAACGGCAAGAACGCCGATGCTTGTGTAGTAGCCAAACTCGCGCATTGGAACAATCGGAGTAAAACAAAAAGAGATAAAACCTGTTACGGTTGTGATTGCCGCAAGGAAAACCGGTTTAACCATTTTCCTCATTAAATCAAAAACAATTAGACGGTGTTCTTCGATTGACGGCATTTTTTCGCGGATGTCTTTTACATAATGGGTTATAACATGAATGCCGTACGCGTGTCCGACTGCGACAAGAATGATTGGCATTATAGTTGTTATTGTGGAAAGTTTTACGCCGAACATTGCGGCAAGCCCTACAGTCCAGATAACCGAAATAATCGCAGTGGAAAGCGGCAGAATTACGAAAATCAGCCGCCTGAAAGAAAAGAAAAGAAGCCCTAACACAACAAGGATCGCCATCGGAAACAGCAAAATGTTGTCGGCGATTATCGATTCGTTTATAACAGCGTTTATAACAGCCTGCCCCGCGAAGTAAACTTCAGCTTCGCCGTTAAATATTTCTTTGGCGATTTTTCGGATATTTTTGTAGGTAACAGCAACCTCGGGGCTGCTTGCGTCGATGGTTAAAACATCAAGGGTGATAAGCAGCTGCGTCGCGGAAAGATCGTCAGAAACAAGCGAGCCGCGGAATAAATCCCATGAAGCGATTCTTCGGCGCAGCTCGGCAATTTCTTCAGAAGTTCCGCGGAAATTATCAGGTACCAAATCCGTAACAATAATACTTTCGCTGTCGCCTGTAATGTACTGTGTCGACATGATCGAATTGACAGATTTGACCAAATCAATATTTTCTGCCGCGATGGAAAATTCGCGTATCCGCTGTAAAAATTCTTTTTCAAAGACAGTTTTAAAAGGGCGCTGAAGCCCTACAAGAATTATTACCTGTCCTCCGAAAGTATCATCGATATAATCCGAAATAACCTTGGCTTCGTTGTTTTCCGGCAAAAAACGCAGGTTATTATTATCCAGTTCAACCCGGGGAAGCTGGATGCCCAGAAACAAAGTAATTGCCGCGATTATACCCACAATCAGAGCGGGCTTTTTAAATATTTTTTCCATATTAAGGACCTCTTGCTTTAGTACAGTTTACGATTTTTTATAAAAAAATGTAAGATAGCGGGAGCCTGTTAATTAAAAATGAATTATTACATCGGAATTTAGTTGAATGTTTAATATTAAGGCGTTATATTTTAATAAACTGGATTGGTTTAAAAATGATTGATATCATCAATTCCAAAAGCGATCTCTGTACCGGATGCAACCGATGTGTTCGTGAGTGTCCTATGGAAACGACTAATATTACCTATCAGGATGAAGCCGGTAATATTAAGGTAAAAATCGATCAGGATAAATGCATTGTCTGCGGCAGGTGTATTTCCGCCTGTAAGCATGAAGCAAGATATTTTGTTGACGATATCGAAAGATTTTTTAACGATCTTAGAAACGGTGTTCCAATCTCGCTTGTAGCGGCGCCTTCCATCAGAACAAATATTCCGCATTATAAAAGACTTTTTAAATATTTAAAAAGTCTGGGCGTAAGGCTGATATACGATGTTTCTTTGGGCGCGGATATTTGTATTTGGGCTCATATCAGATATTTTGAAGAGAACGGGATAGCGCCGGTAATTACACAGCCGTGCCCGTCGATTGTCTCATACTGCGAAATGTACCGCCACGATTTGATGGAGCGGCTTTCTCCGATACACAGCCCGATTGCGTGCATTTCCGTTTATATGAAAAAATACAAAGGTATTACCGATTCTATCGCTGTACTTTCCCCGTGCATGGCAAAAACCAGAGAAATCAGGGACACAGGGCTTGCCCAGTACAATATTACATTTGAATACCTGCAAAGGTATCTTAAAGGGAACAATATCGGCCTTCCCGATGAAGAAGTGCAATTTGATAACGATGAAAGCGGTTTGGGTTCCATGTTTCCGATGCCGGGCGGATTAAAAGAAAACATCGAATATTTTTTAGGTAAAAATCTTCACATAACAAAAGCGGAAGGTTTTTCCGTGTACGAAAAACTGGATATATATTCTAAAACGCAAAAAGAATTTCTTCCGGATCTTTATGATGTTTTAAACTGTGAGGAAGGCTGTAATATCGGCTCCGCTTATTCATCGGACAGAAACGTTTTTGAAATTGATAAAATAATGGGTGATAAAAGAAGAAGGATAACGCAGGAGCATAAAAAAGAATACTACGATGAAATGTATAAAATATACCAGTCAACTCTTAACCTTAAAGATTTTATCAGAGAGTACAAGCCCAAACCTTCACTGCCGGCGCAGATTGACGAAAATGATATAAACCGCGCCTTTGCGCTTCTTGGCAAGAATGATTACGCGAAACAAAATATAGACTGCGGTTCCTGCGGCAGCCGAACCTGCAGAGATATGGCAAGGAAGATAGCGCTTAATGTAAATATCCCTGTTAACTGCATTTTTAAGTCAATAGAAGATGTTAAAAAAGAACATGATGATAATCTGCGCACCCACGAACGTGAAAAGGAATTATATTATGCGCGTGAAAAAAATGAACTTCAGCTTACAATGTTAAACGCGGTTGTTAAGGCGACAAAAATCGGTTTGTGGGATGTAACAATTATAAATAACGATCCTATAAATCCGGGGAATATTTTTACATGGTCGGATGAATTCAGATTTATGCTTGGATATACAAACGAGCAGGATTTTCCAAACACTTTTGAGAGCTGGAACGACAAACTGCATCCTGATGAAAAGGCAGACGCCCATCAGGCAATTTATAACCATTTAAGCGACCCGGAGGGAAAAACACCCTATGATGTTGAGTACCGCCTTCTGCACAAGAACGGCGAATATCTTTATTTTCGCGCATGCGGCGAGTCGATACGAGACAAGAATGGAAATGTAATCCGCGTTGCGGGTGCCATAATGGATATAACAGAATCCAAGAAAGTATTATTGAATACCGAAAAGCAGCGGAAGGAAGCGGAAGAGGCAAGCAAAGCTAAAACCAACTTCCTTAGCAATATGAGCCACGAAATCAGAACGCCGCTGAACGCGATTATCGGAATGACAACAATCGGAAAACTTGCCGCCAATATGGATAAAAAAGACAATGCCTTTTTTAAAATCGAAGGGGCGTCTAAACACCTTTTGGGCGTAATAAACGATATTTTAGATATGTCCAAAATCGAGGCAAACAAACTTGAACTGTCTCCTGTAAGTTTTGTATACGAAGGTATGCTGCAAAAGATTGCGGACATTGTAACTCCGCGCATCGACGAAAAACAGCTTATTTTTATTATAAATACCGATGAAAATGTTCCGACAGTTCTGATAGGAGACGATCAAAGGCTTACCCAGGTTATAACCAACCTTTTGTCAAACGCCGTTAAATTTACACCTAACGAAGGTAAAATACAGCTTGATACCCGTCTTTTGTCGGAATCAAACGGAATGTGCCGCATTGAAATCAGCGTTTCTGATACCGGAATTGGTATAACAGAAGAGCAAAAATCCCGTTTATTTGAATCTTTTGAACAGGCAGACGCGGGAACTTCACGTAACTTCGGCGGGACAGGGCTTGGACTGACTATTTCCAAACGTATTATGGAACTGATGGACGGCAATATTCTGGTAGAGTCTCAAGCCGGAAAAGGTTCCAGGTTTATATTGAACGTATTGTTAAAACGAGGTGAAGATACCGGAATAAATATATCGGATGATATAAAAACACATGACGACTATGCTAATATTTTTGCAGGTAAAACAATACTGCTCGCGGAAGATGTGGAAATCAACCGTGAAATAATTGACACCTTGCTTGAGCCGACTAAACTGACCCTTGAATGCGCGGAAAACGGAGCAGCGGCTGTTAAAATGTTTACAGAATCGCCTGACAAGTACGATCTGATTTTTATGGATATTCAAATGCCTGAAATGGACGGCTATCAGGCGACAGAAAAAATACGTTCCATAGACAGCCCGAAAGCAAAACAAATCCCCATTGTAGCAATGACAGCTAACGTTTTCCGCGAGGATGTAGAAAAATGCCTTGCTTCCGGTATGAACAGCCATATCAGGAAGCCTATCGACATTAATGAATTAATAGGTTTGCTGAAGCAGTACTTATAGAGATGGCTTTTATTGCTATAATATCATCGTTTACCATGCCTATACCCACTTGTTAAGTATAAATAAAGAGAAAAAAAAACCGAGCAAATTAATCATTTTTCGCAATTTGCCTTGACACAGACCATTAATGTCTCTATAATAATTTAACGTTTCATAAGGGAAAAATGATGAAAAAAGGCGTTTTTTTGAGTATTTTTGACATTCTCGCTTCCAAGTTGAATGCCAAACGAATTATACCCCCCCCCATACACGGTCAAAATAAGTAATTTTAAAAGTACATATAATTTCCTCGATATTCTGAATTCTTTGACAAAAAGAGTAAAAAAAGAGTTTTACCACGAATTAACACAAACTTATTGTATTTTTACCATGAATTTCTGTCTTGCGTTGCGGGACTAGGTATATTTTTAAGATTTTTGGAGGAGAAAAAGTGAAATTTGCAAGGAAATTGTTAGTATTGGTGGTGATGTCAATGTTGGTGGCTGGTATCGCCTACGCAGGCGGTAAAAAGGAAGCAAAACCGGATGAACTGGACGCAGCAGTCCGTGACACGTCAAATTATTTGAACAGCACTATTCCGGCAGGGAATAAGATAGTCATATTAAATATTCAATCAGATACGCCTGCGTTATCTGATTATATCATTGACGAACTTATTGCAAATGCTGTTAATGATAAATTATTTTCTGTAGTAGACAGGCACCAGCTTGACGCGATCAGGGCAGAGCAGAATTTTCAGCTGTCAGGTGAAGTTGCGGATAACCAGGCGTTGGAAATTGGTAAATTTTTCGGTGCGCAGACGATAATATCCGGCGCTATCAGCCTGTTAGGAAACGGACACAGATTAAGAGTGCGCGCGCTCAATGTAGAGACCGCGGTTGTACAGGGACAGTTTAACAGAAATATCGCAACAAGCGAATTGATTGCTACGATTAAGGGTACAAGCGGGCATGCGGCGACATCAACGGCTCAAGCAGGCGGAAGGCAGCAGGCATCGCCAACCCAGAGTACAGGCAGCAGCGCAGCTGTTGCGAATACAATTACAATCATTAATAATACAAAAGCAGCATTAACAGAAGGCGCATTTTCTGACGCTGTTAATAAGAATGCCGCTATGGTTATATTCAACTTCGGCGGAAATATTAGCAGTAATTCGTCTAAAACTGTTACTTTGCCCCGCATGGAATTTAATAAAAGTTATAATTTTTTAATTGCAGGCGCAGACGGAAGCGGATACGGAATAGGGCCATTTAATGTTACTCAGGGAATGACAGTTACCATTAGCGAATCAGATATAGTTGTACACCCTGTTGTCGCTCTAAAAATTGGAGATACAGGTCCTGCGGGTGGAATTATTTTCTATGATAAAAGAAATAACAATGGCGGTTGGCGATATTTAGAAGCGGCGCCAGTGGAAGCTGAGTTTCAAGCTGTAACAAGTGTACGTTATACTGCTGTAGAAAACACGCAATTAACAATAGGTTCTGGTAAACGAAACACACAGCTTTATATTGAAACTTACAGTAAGGTTTCTGGAGAATGGGATACCGCAGCGCAGGTGTGTGCGGAACTTGAATTCGGAGGGTTCAAAGATTGGTATATACCTAGCAGAGATGAATTAGATCAAATTTATGGACAATTAAAACGAAGAAATCTTGGTGATTTTAAAAACGGATGGTATTGGTCTTCAAGCATTAATGATAATATCTATCCCTTCCGTCAAAATTTTAGTAATGGAGAAATTGGAACTGGCTATAGAGAATGGCGTCAATATGTTCGCCCCATCCGCCAAGTTGCAGGACCAGCGAATTAATTTGAGGGAGTAGGTTCACACTAAGGCACGAAGGAATGTTAAACAACGCTTTGTGCCTTTACGTGAGATCTGGGAGTTTATTTTTATATTAAATTAAGGAGTTAAATTATGGCAGATGTGAAAGAAAAGACAGAGGAAGAATTGGACTTCCCCCGATTTTATGGACAGTAAATTAAGCCGTTAAGTTTTTTTGATATGTTATAGGTATAGCATATCCTAAGGTTGAGTGTCTACGACACCTGTTGTAATAAATCTCGATATACTCAAATATCATAGATTTTGTTTGTTCAGCATTGTACCTCCTTTTTGATAAATTTAATTCTACTTTCAAGGTCTTGAAAAAACTCTCGGCACAGGCGTTATCCCAACAGTTCCCTTTACGGCTCATGCTCTGACGAGACGACGGACACAAACGTTTGAGAGTACCGGTGAACTCTTCACTACAGTATTGTATACCGCGATCGGAATGAAATATTAAACCGTCCTTTGGCTGACGATTCGTTACTGCCATTTCCAATGCGCGGCATACATGCTTTGCGATCAATTCATTTCCCATAGACCAGCCAATTACTTTACGATCCCATAAATCAATTATTACCGTTAAATACAGCCACCCGCTGTTTGTCATTATATAGGTTATGTCAGATACCCATTTCTCTCCTGGTTGTGATGCGAAAAAATCTCTGTTTAAGATATTTTGCGCAGGTGTAAACGAATGGCTTGATTCGGTTGTTTTGATATATTTCCTGCGTTTTCTTGCGAATAATTGCTTCTCACGCATCAATCTTGCTACCCGTTTTCGACCAATTCGCTGCCCGCAGGCTTTCATCTCTTCAAACACACGAGGACTCCCATATCGCCCATAATGGTCTTTAAATATCTTCGCTATCATTTCTGAAAGTTTCAAATCTTCTTTTTCTCGCTTGCTCGGCGCTTTCAAAACCCAAGCGTAATAACCGCTGCGGCTAACTCCCAATACCCTGGCCATCTTTTTAACGCTGTACCTTTTATTATATTCTTTCATAAATTGATACTTCGCTATTGAGGTTTTTTTGCCGCAAAGATGGCCGTCGCTTTTTTTAGTATTTCTACTGTCTCACGAAGATCCGCGTTTTCTTTTTTAAGCCGATACACTTCTTCGTCTCTGGGGTTCCCCTGCCCGGGAAATACTTTAAGACCGCTTGCTCTCCCTTCTTCCTCTTCGTTGATCCATCGTCTCAGATTTTCCGGGCTTATACCGAGATCCTTCGCTACATCATTGTATGGTTTCCCGCCGTTTCGGTAGAGCTCTACCGCTGATTCCTTGAACTCTTTTGTGTACGTTCTTCTTCTTTTTTCCATGATTCCCTCTCCTTGGGTTTATCACGGTCTTAACTTTATGTCTACTTTATCGGGGGAGGTTCAAATTAAAGAAAGAATTAATAACGAATATAAAAGAATTATTAGAAATAATAAAGAAATTATTAATAATAAATAATAATGTTATTGAAATTATCGATCTAATTGATAAAAATTTTAAATGTAAAGATATAAATAAACTTAAAATAATTAAAAATTTTTTAGTAGAATTAATAAAAAGAATTGAAACTAAAATTATCAAATTATCATCTGAAAATTCAAATACAAAAAAGGCAGAAAATGATAGGAAGAAAAATGGAAGATAACTATAATTTCAAACAACAAGTTCGTGATGGTTCGTGTGGTTAGTGGTAAAAAACGTGAATAAATTATTAGGAGTATTTATGAAGAAATTACAATTTAATAGAAAAGAAGTATTAAAAAAGACAATCCCATCGTTAATTATTTTAATTGCCGTAACGCTTTTAAACAAATTTGTCTTATTTAAAAATTATGATTTTTCCTTTTTTGGACATATAATTGTTGGCTGGATACTTGGCGGATTTATATGGGGTTTTACGCTTACAAAGCCAATATTTCCAAATTGGACATGGCGGAAAACTTTAAGAGATGCAAACGCGTCAACAACAGTAAACTACACTGACGGAACATCCTCAACTTATGCAACCACAGGAGATACGATAAGAATGATGGGTGCTGTTTTTAGCTATTTGATAAGAGTGACAGTAGCTACCGTTGTTGGCGTTGTCGCGCTTCCTGTAGGTATTATTATTACAATAGTAATCCTCATTGGCATTGGCGTTGATAAAGGTAAAGAAATAAAAGCGCAAGTAGATGCAGAAACGCAGGCAAAAGCAGAAGCTGAAACGCAAGTACAAGCCGAAAATCAAACAGAAGCTCAAACAGAAAAAACACAAACAGATAATAAACACAATGACGCTGCGCAGGAAATGACGAATTAGAATTTATTTACTTTTGAGTGAAACTGTGTTAATCACTAAATTGATTTTATAACTGTATTGTAAATTAAAAGTTAATCTTATAAAATTGAATTAATGGATATCCAGAAGTATCTTATCTATTTTTGGTATTATTTCTCGGTTCAATTTCAGCAAATATTTATTTACTGGATAATCGGTATGGCAGCAGGCTCTCTTGTTTCGGTTTTTGCCAAAGAAAAAATTAACAGGATGTTTATTGCTCTTCGCGGTAAAAAATTGGGTGTTTTGGGAGTGATTCCGTCGTCTGTTTTAGGAATTGCGTCCCCGCTTTGCATGTACGGAACAATTCCGATAGCGGCGTCTTTCGCGGAAAAAGGCATGGAAGAAGACTGGATTGCTTCTTTTATGATGAGTTCAATCCTGTTAAACCCTCAGCTTATTTTCTACACCGCGGCATTGGGAGCAAAAGCGCTTGTGATTCGCATCACGTTATGCTTTTTGTGCGGTATCGCAGCCGGCTGCCTTATAAGAGTCTTTTACAAAGATAAAAAATTTTTCAATTTTACTGGTTTCTTCGCCCCCGAAAACAAAGACAGCGACCCAAACCTCTTTATTAGATACCTTAAAAACCTCGCAAGGAATATAAAAGCGACAGCCGCATTTTTCCTGATTGGAATAGCGCTTTCTGCGATTTTTCAGGTTTTTGTCCCTCAGGAGAGTTTCAGCCGCCTTTTTGGAAGCGGCGGATTCGGCGTTCTTATGGCTGCAACTATTGGCGTTCCACTCTACGTATGCGGAGGCGGAACCATTCCGCTCCTTCAAACATGGCTTTCAGGCGGGATGAGCCTTGGAAGCGCGTCTGCTTTCATGATAACAGGCCCTGCCGCCAAGATTACTAACCTTAGCGCCTTAAAAATTGTACTTGGCATAAAACCTTTTCTGCTTTATTTGTCGTTTTCCGTCCTTTTTGCCCTTTTAAGCGGGTTAATTATCAATTTAATAATTTAACAGAAATGAATCGAAATCTGTCTTGACAATTTCTTTGATTAGGTGTACATTTTATATAGTTGAACAATTATTCAACTATAGGAGTATAGGATGAAGAAAAACGCGCCTGTCTGTGACTGCGATGTGATTCACGCTGATGTTGTTAAAAAAGTCCGTGCCGTAATGCCGGACGAAGAAGATTTTTACGAGCTGGCTGATTTATACAAGATGTTTTCCGACAGTACAAGAGTGCGTCTTTTGTGGGCGCTTTCCTGCAAAGAGATGTGCGTTTGCGATCTGGCGGTTTTGCTTGGAATGTCAAAATCGGCGATTTCACATCAATTAAAACTGCTTCGGCTGACAAACCTTGTTAAATACGAAAAGCAGGGAAAGATTGTTTTTTACTCGCTTGCGGACAAACATGTAAAAGACATTTTCAAAAAAGGCTTTGAACATATATCGGAGTAAAATTATGAATTATAACATTTTAAGAATCATTATAGGAGCGGCTGTTTATGCCGCAGGGTTTACGCTGAATTTAACAATTCAAAATACGTACATTCCGTTTTTTATTTTTACCGCGGCGTATATCATTTTAGGTTATGACGTTGTATTTAAAGCATTAAAAAACCTTATTAAAGGAAAAGTTTTTGATGAAAATTTCCTTATGGCTATTGCGACAATCGGCGCGTTCGCAATCGGGGAAACGCCCGAAGCTGTAGGCGTTATGTTATTTTACCAGATCGGCGAGTATTTTCAGGACTTGGCGGTAGAGAAATCAAAGAAATCAATTGCCGATTTAATGGACATAAGACCCGATTACGCGAATATCATAACCGACGACGGCATTATAAAAGCGCCGCCTGATACTGTTAAAGTTGACGATTTAATAATCGTAAAACCCGGCGAAAAAATTCCGCTGGATGGAATTATTATTAAAGGTTCATCCATGCTGGATACATCCGCGCTGACAGGCGAATCTGTGCCAAGGAGCGTGAATGTTTCAGGCGAAGTATTGTCTGGCTGCATCAACCTTAACGGTATGCTGACAATCAGGGTAACAAAACTTTTCGGCGAATCTGCCGTTTCAAAGATCATAAACCTTGTGGAAAATGCCGCGGGAAAGAAAGCGAAAACAGAAAACTTTATTACCGGGTTTGCCCGCGTTTACACACCTGTTGTTGTGATCCTCGCCGCTCTTCTTGCGCTGATACCGCCGTTTCTTTTCGCGGAAGAATGGAAGACATGGATTCACCGCGCGCTTGTATTCCTTGTAATATCATGCCCGTGCGCCCTTGTCTTATCAATCCCGATGGGGTTTTTCGCAGGTATTGGCAAGGCGGCAAAGAACGGCATACTTGTTAAGGGCGGTAATTATCTTGAAGCATTCAGCCGCCTTGAAACCGTAGTATTTGATAAAACGGGCACTTTAACCCGCGGCGTTTTTAAAGTTACATCAATTCAAAACGAAAATGATTTTACGCAGGAACAATTGCTTGAACTTGCGGCTAACGCGGAAAGTTTTTCCAATCATCCCATTGCGTTATCTGTAATGAAAGAGTTTAAAGGAATTATCAATAAAGATGATTTAAGTGGATACTCGGAAATAGCAGGCTTTGGCGTCAGTGTAGTTTATAAAGGTAAAATAATTTTAGCCGGTAATAAAAAACTAATGGCTGATAACGGCATAGATTTTAAAGAATCGGACAGCGCAGGTACAAAAGTATACATTGCTCTGGGCGGAATATTTGCCGGATGCATTGTAATCTCAGATGAGATAAAGCCTGACAGTTTTTCTGTTGTGAGTGAATTAAAAAAGAGGGGAGTAGCTAAAACAGTAATGCTGACAGGTGACAATCAGCAGATTGCGGAATCAATTGCGAAAGAGTTGTCTCTGGATGAAGTTTACGCCGGGCTTCTTCCGCACGAAAAAGTAGAAATCGTAGAGAAGCTGAATTTGCAGAATATCAGCGATAAGAACGCGGGTAAACTTGCCTTTGTGGGAGACGGAATCAATGACGCGCCTGTGCTTGCGATGGCTGACATAGGCATTGCGATGGGCGCTCTTGGTTCTGACGCGGCGATTGAAGCCGCCGATGTTGTTCTGATGACGGATGAGCCGTCAAAAGTGGCGCAGGCTGTAGATATTTCAAGATTTACAGGAAAGATTGTCCGTCAGAACATTGTTTTTACGCTTGCGGTTAAGACAGTTTTCCTTGCGCTCGGCGCTTTTGGCGTAGCTACAATGTGGGAAGCGGTTTTTGCCGATGTTGGGGTATCACTTTTAGCGGTTTTAAATTCAATGAGAATAATGAAGTATAACTTGCCAAATACGTAATGGTGTTTCATACTTATAAAGATTGTTTAAAGGAGTTTTATTTATGCCAAAGCAGAGCGGATACAGAATTCCCGTTGATTATTACATCATGTTCGGTATCTGTGCTTTATTTATAGTAATCGCTTTTATTCTTGATACACCGCAAAATATAACCGACGGCTTATATAAGATCCATAAATCAAGAAGCGTACTAATAACTGATTATATCGCGCTTGCGGGTATCGGAGCAGCGCTTTTAAATTCCGCCATACTTGTCATATTCAATTTACTGATACTTATTATTACAAAGCGTGAGCCGAACGGAAAAGTAATTGCCGCGCTTTTTTTAACAATCGGTTTCTCGCTGTTTGGAAAAAATATGTTCAATACGCTTCCTATAATGGCTGGCGTGTGGTTGTATGGAAAAGTATCGGGAAAACATTTTTCCGAAATGGCGATCTTCGCTATAATAAGCACTACAATCGCGCCGATTGTAAGCGAGATTGCTTTTTTAGATGATAATTTTACAATAACAAAATTTATGCTTGCGTACTCAATAGGCATTTTTACAGGTTTTATTTTCCCTGTAATAGCGGATTATGTGAAAGGGATGCACAATCATTATTGTCTTTACAACGGCGGTATCGCAGGCGGTTTTATCGCGACAATGTTCGCCGGATTTTTACGAAGTATCGGCGTGGAAATAATTCCTGAAAATTTATGGGATACCGCCTACACTAACCTGCTTGCGATTCTTGCGTACTCAATCGCAGCCGCTTTAATCCTGTATGGGTTTGTTACCGACAAACCAAAGAATGTAATTAAAAAATATATAGAGTTATTAAAGGAAAAAGATCCCGATGACTGCGATTATTTAACTAAGTATCACAATACCTGTTATGTAAACATTGGCATTATGTGCATAGTATCAACCACCGTTATGCTGTGTTTGGGAAAGCCGATTAACGGTCCCATACTAGGAGGAATATTTACAGTTTCGGGATTCGCCGCCTGCGGAAAACATTTAAGAAACGCGATCCCAATTTTAATCGGAAGCATTATAGCCGCGCATCTTAATCATCTTGAGTTTGATTCGTCTGTAAATACCCTTGCGATTCTTTTTTCGACAGGGTTGGCTCCCATCTCCGGCAGATACGGATGGCATTGGGGCATTATTACAGGTTTCCTGCATGTGTCAATTGCGGTGTTCATTGGTGATGTAAACGGAGGTTTAAACCTTTACAATAACGGGTTTGCGGGCAGTTTTGTCGCTGTAATAATTCTTCCTGTTATCGCGGCTTTTAAAGGGTTTTACTTTAAAATTAAAAATAAGTAAAGAAAGCTTTACAATTACAATGGAGTGTATCACAATTAGACAATGAAAGAAGAAAGTCCCGGTGTAAATATAAATAAAGCCCGCATTATACAGATTGCTTCTATAACGGCTCTTTTAGGAAACGCCGCGCTTGCAGCAGTTAAAATAACAGCCGGAATTATGTCTGGAAGCCATGCGGTTATCGGCGATGGTATAGATTCATCGGTTGATGTGATGATTGCCATCATGTCTTTAATTGTTGCGAAAATTATTTCTCAGCCGGCAGACGAGGATCACCCGTGGGGGCACGGCAGAGCCGAAACAATAGCTACAGCGATTCTTTCATTTTTACTTTTCTTTGCCGGAGCGCAATTAGTTTTAAATTCCGGGAAAGATATTATTTTCGGCGAACAGAGGGAAGTGCCGTCTTTACTCGCCGTTATCGGTACATGCATTTCGATAATCGGAAAACTGTTATTAGCCTGGTCGCAGTACATGATGGGAAAAAAAGCTAAATCTCTGATGCTGAAAGCCAACGCAAAAAACATGACAGCGGATGTTCTGCTTTCTGCCGGCGTATTAGCAGGTCTTGGGCTTTCAATGTTTTTAAATATCGGGCTTATCGATTCTTACGCCGCTGTCATTGTCGGTTTGTGGGTAATTAAATCCGCCCTTGGCATTTTCCTGGAAGTCAACACAGAATTAATGGACGGCGGATCGTATAAAAAATACTACCTGGAAGTTTTTGAAGCCGTAAAGAGCGTAGAAGAAGCAGGAAACCCCCATCGTGTCAGGATGCGCCGCATCGCGGGTTATTGGGACATCGACATAGACATCGAAGTCCCTCCCAATAAAACGGTAATGGAAGCGCACTGGATCGCCTACAAAGTAGAAAACGCAATTAAAGAACGTGTGGAGAATGTCTATGACATCATGGTGCATGTCGAACCCGAAGGAAACATGGAAGACGAAGGTTTCGGCCTTAGTGAAGAAACACTTGCTTAAAAAACAATTCGCGTAACAAACTGGTCAACAAACACAAGTATGCCAAGAACTCCTGTGTAAATAGCGAAACCAAAAAGAGATTTCTCTTTGATAATTTTTAACATAAACCTGACCGCGAAAAACCCCACCGCGGCCGCGGTCAGCGTCCCTGCTATAACAGCGCCGGCATTTACGCTTACTTCACTCTGCGCCGCGCTCCCTTGTATTAAATCCTTCGCCTGCAGAACGACAGCCCCTAAAATAGCCGGAATAGACATTAAGAAAGAAAAACGCGCGGCAAAGTCCCGATCCAGTTTGCAAAAAAGCGCGCCTGAAATCGTCGCTCCCGAACGGGAAATCCCCGGCGGAATCGCAAGCGCCTGCATAAAGCCGATAAACAGCGCATGAAGCCATGTCATGCTGCCTGCATTTTTTAAGTTTTCATTTTTAACAACGCGTCTGGAGAGCAGCTCGGCTGTTACAAGCAAAACAGAGGTAAATAAAAAACACCAGCCTAAAAATTTCGCGGAAAGAAAAATGCTCTCTATCGAATCATCGAATAAAAGCGCGGCGATAACCGCGGGGATTGTCGCGATAATTAAAAACAGAGTAAGTTTTTGAATTGGTTTTTTTAATATTTCCCAAATATCTTTCCATAAAACGATAAAAACAGCTGTCAATGTCCCAAGATGCAGCATTGTATCAAAAAACAGTGAAGGCTCCTGAACTTTAAAAACCCTCTGCAGCAAAACTAAATGCCCAGAGCTGCTAACAGGCAAAAATTCGGTCAACCCCTGTACTATACCCAAAATAATAGCTTCAAATACATTCATGTAATAAACCTCTCACTTACCCGGCAATATCATCGCTGTAACTTTTATATTTCTTTCCGCGACCGCACGGTCTACCATTGCCTTGGTTATTTTTCCTCTCGGTCTTGGATGAGGCGGAGCGTCGCCGATTAGAATCATTATACGCGCCTGGGCTTCCCATGTAAATCTGGTTGTACCTTCGTGTAAAGCTTCATAGACCGCTTCTGGTATATCGCCGCCGCCCTGCACGCGGATCGCGTTTAAATCACGCTGAAAGCGCGTAAAGTTGTTTGTAAAAGGAACAATCCTTGTCAGGTAATCATCATAATAATCTTTAAACAGAACCATGCCAATCCTGAAAGATGGAAAATAATTTAAAATATCCTCTAGCATTGGAATAAGTTTTTGGCGCGTAGCGTCAATATATTTTTTCATGCTGCTTGTCGTGTCAATGCAGATAACAAGATCAAGAGTTTTACCTTTTTCTTTTTCCAGCACATCTCTGATAAGCCCAACCAGATCTTCAGGTTCTTTGGAATAGAGCAGATCGCCGCTTCCCGATTTTGCTATTTCTGTAAAAGCGATTAAAGTTTCTTCAAGGTATACGCTCTGCGCAGGTTCGTCGGGCGTCTCCTGCCTTGCTTCAAGCATGAAAGGGTTATCCCTGAACGCGCCGCGGTAATCGGCGTAGGGCAGAGCGAAAGACCTTATATTTAAAAAAGTGCCGTCTGTAAGGTACACCGCTCCATGGCGCGTATTTTCATAGCCGTAGTAAAGAATGTAAGGAATGTAAATATGGAAAGCGTCTCCAAGAGACGGGTGTTTAACAACAGTGGAAGAAATCAGCGAGTAGATTCTGCTTTCTCTCGGAATCGGGACACCGTTTAAAATGCGTATCTCGTCTCCATTGATTGGGTTCCATTCACCTGCGCGGTAAGCGTAATTGTCAGAACGCATATCAGGATCCCTTGTTGTTTCTGTCAGCAGAACCGATCCGATATCGGGCTTCTTCCTGATAAAAAGATGAAATCCGCCGTCCGCTCTCAATTCAAGTAATAAATCGCCTGATGAAATATTCAGATCCTGCGCATAAACGGAAAAGCATATAAATACAAGAAAACTAATAGTTAAAAGGCGTTTTTTCACAATATATTATCGGCAAAATACCGCAATAAAGAAATCGAAGTACAATTTTGTAATGGTTTGTGCGGTTAGCGGTTATATTTCTTTATAATCTACCCTTGTTTTTTAGGGTTTAACGTGTTATTGTATAAAAAATTAAAATTAAAGGATGTAATATGGGTTTTATTTTAGAGAATCTATCGCAAATCGGGTGGAGAGAATGTGTAATGTACATTGTCGGTATCATTCTTATCTACTTGGCGGTTAAAAAAGAGTACGAACCGGCGCTCCTTCTGCCCATGGGGTTCGGCGCGATTTTAGTCAACCTGCCGTTAAGCGGCGCGATTGATCAGGTCTTACCCGGTATCGGCGCAGTTCACGGCCCTATTGCGTGGCTTTATGCGACAGGAATCGAAGCGTCGGAAATACTGCCGCTGCTTCTGTTCATTGGAATAGGCGCGATGATCGATTTCGGACCGCTTCTTTCCCGTCCTTATTACTTCTTCTTCGGCGCGGCTGCGCATTTTGGCATTTTCGCCGCGATTACAGTTTCCATTCTTTTAGGTTTTAACATGAACGACGCGGCCGCAATCGGAATCATTGGAGCCGCGGATGGACCTACAACCATTCTTGTCGCCAATATTTTAAAATCGAAGTATGTCGGACCGATACTTGTGACCGCCTTCTCGTATATGGCTCTTGTGCCGATTATTCAGCCGTCTGTTATCAGGGCGCTTACCACAAGGAAGGAGCGCAAGATCAGAATGCCGCCTTTGGAAGACAAAGACATTCCAAGAGCCGTAAAAATTATTTTCCCGATAATGGTAACAGTCATTGTCGGTGTAATTTCGCCGGCTGCGGTTTCGCTTATCGGCTTTTTAATGTTTGGCAACCTGATCAGGGAATGTACGGTTCTTAACTCGCTTTCAGAAACCGCGCAGAAAACACTTGCAAACCTTATTACGCTTTTATTGGGTATAACAGTCGCGTTTACACTGCAGGCGGAAAGATTCATTCAGTTTGAGACCCTCATGATTTTAGGATTAGGGCTTCTCGCGTTTATTATCAATACAGCAGGCGGAGTGTTATTCGCGAAGTTTTTAAATATTTTCTTAAAAACGAAAATAAACCCGATGATAGGCGCTACAGGAATATCGGCGTTTCCGATGTCCGCGCGCGTTATTCAGCGGATGGCGCTTAAAGAAGACCCGGAAAACATTCTTTTAATGCACGCTGTAAGCGCCAATGTTTCAGGACAGGTTGCTTCCGTAGCGGCGAGCGGACTTGTATTAAGCCTTGTATTGGGCTATCTGGCAGGATAAGGAGTAACAAATGGAAATTAACACAACAGATTTAATCGCGTCATTACATATAATGTGGAAAGGAATGTTAGGTTTATTCGTCTGCTGCGGCGTAATCGCCCTGTTCACAATGGGACTGATGAAAATCTTTGTACCCAAAAAAAAGGAACAGTAAAGGGATTTTTCTTAACCAGTTTTGAAAATATTATTTCCCTCGGTGTCTATGCTTACGATTAAAGGGCCGAAGAGGTTTGATTTCATCACCCACATGCATTCTGCCATTCCCAGTTCGGGCCAGACGCAGTTTTCGATTTTTTCGATTTGACTGGCGCCCAATACCGCGCAGCCGCCTGGATACACGCAGTGAATTGCGCCTAACTCTTTGCAGGCGGCTTCGGTTTTATCACCCATGCCGCCTTTTCCAATCATAATTTTTACTCCGGTTTTTTTAATAAAATCGCCTGCCCATTTTTCCAAACGAATCGAAGATGTGGGTCCGATGGAAACCAGCTCTCTGTCTCCTTTAACAATGGGTCCCGCGTGATAAACAGCCATCCCGTTTAAATCAAAAGGCGGCATAATGCCTTCTTCAACAACTCTGCGGTAAACTTCGTCTCTGCCTGTAAAAAGCGTACCGCAAAGATAAATAATATTGCCAATCCTTAAATCTCTGATATCTGCTGTGTTCTTTGCGCCGCTTTGCGCTCCTTGTGTAAAATCATTAACTAAAAATATTTTCATAACGACGCGTCCCTGTAGGTTGGCAGTTCATAGGATAAATCACTTTTTAAATTGATAATTCCGCGCCTTAGCACATAACAGGAGAGGTTGACGGCGCAGGCTCTTGTAGCTGTGTGCCTTGCGGATGACTCTATATGCACTCCCATGGCGATCTGCTTTCCCCGAAGCCCCTGCGCGCCGATACCAAGGTTGTTTAAATCGTTTAATATCGTTTTTTCAAGCGCGGCTCCTTTGGGATGCGGATTGCTTGTTCCCAGAAGGCGTAAACATGCTTTTTTTGCGAGAGAGGCGGCGTTGTCGATGTTATGACCAAGGCCGATCCCGGCAAGGAGGGGAGGGCACGCGTTAATTCCCGCGCCTGTGACTATACCGCGGACAAAGGGGATAACAGCATCGATGCCGTCTGAAGGTTTAAAAACTTTTGCCTGTCCCGGTAAACTGCATCCCGCGCCTGAAAAATAAAGCGTTATTTGCAATTCATCCGAGCCGGGAGCAAGTTCCCAATCGATCCACGGGACGCGCTCCCCTGTGTTGTCACCGGTATTTTGATCGTCAAAGTAATTTACGGCATTGGGTCTTAAAGGAACGCTTTGCGTAGCGCGGCGCACCGATTCGCTGATAACTTCGGCTGTAATATCCAAATAAGGAAAACGGGTTCCCGCCTTTATATAAAACTGAAGAAGACCCGTATCCTGACAGCATGGTTTTTTTAAGTCACATGCCATTTTAAAATTGGTAAAATAACTGTCGTAGATTGCTTTCTGAAGATCGGAATCTTCGTTTTTCCGCATTTCCTCAAGCCGCGCGATTACATCGTCACTTAACCTAACCGCCGCAAGAGCAATAAACCTTTCCAATATGTTAATAAAGTTTTCTTTAAAATCTAATTTCATAAAAAATTATCCATTATTTAACCACAAACAGTTGATTTAAATATGAAGACAGCGGAGTTCAGGTTCGTGAGTGTTAGTGTGGTTAGTGGTAAAAAAAAAATCATTTAATTCTCTTCCGTAAAATTCTTATCTGACGTCTTACTTCTTTCGGCGCAGGTCCTCCGGGGAGATCGCGCGCTCTTACGCAGGCGCCGGGGGTTATTGCTTTGTAAATATCGTCCGCGAAAAGTTTGGAATGTTTTTTCAGCTCGGCAATAGTCAAATTAGAGATTTGTTTGCAGCCGTCTTTGATGCATGCGCGGACAATAGCGGCTGCTGTTTCATGGGCTTCGCGGAAGGGCATCCCTTTCCGCACAAGATATTCCGCCGTGTCTGTCGCTTCTAAAAAGCCGCCTGAACACGCCGCTTTCATTCGTTTTAAATTAAATGACGCGCTTTTGATCATCGGGGCAAACATTCTAAGGCATGACGTTATAGTATCGATACTGTCAAAAAGCGCTTCTTTGTCTTCCTGAAGATCCTTGTTGTACGCATAGGGAAGCCCTTTTAAAAGAGTAAAAAGAGTAACAAGATTGCCTGTGGTTCTGCCGGTTTTTCCCCGGATAAGTTCTGCGAAATCGGGGTTTTTTTTCTGCGGCATGATCGAAGAGCCTGTGCTCCACGATTCCGCCAAATCAATGAACTTAAATTCTTCGCTTGCCCATATAACAATGTCTTCGCAGAAACGCGAAAGATGAACCATTGTAATTCCAACGGCGCCTGATAACTCCAGCGCAAAATCACGATCCGCAACCGCGTCCATCGAGTTAATACTGAGCCTGTCAAAACCAAGCGCGAGAGCTGTTGATTTACGATCCAAGGGAAGGGTAGTGCCTGCCAAAGCTCCGCTTCCAAGCGGACATTCATCCAGCCTTTTGAGAGCGTCGGTAAAACGCGAATAATCTCTTTCCAAAGCGGCGCACCACGCGCAAAGATGGTGAGCAAGAGTTACAGGCTGCGCTCTTTGAAGATGTGTGTAACCGGGCATTATGCTGTTTACATGAGCAGACGCCGTATCTAAAAGCGTGTTAATCAAAGCGGCTAACTCGCCGCGAATCTGCTGCACAGCGCGCTTTAAATACAAACGTAAAGCAGCGGCAACCTGATCATTTCTGCTGCGTCCCGCGTGAACCATTTTGCCGGTATCGCCAAGGCGCTGTGTAAGAACAGTCTCCAAAAACGAATGAATATCTTCGGCATCGGATGAAATTGCCAGCTTGCCTGCTTTAATTTCCGCCGCAATGGCGTCAAGTTCTTTTGTTATCTGACTAGCGGCGCTTTTGGGAATGATCCCCTGCCTGCCAAGCATGGCGGCATGAGCTTTACTTCCCTGAATATCATCAAACACCAGCCGCTTATCGACATTTATCGAAGCCTGAAAAGCAAACGCTTCTGCCTGCGGAGTTTCAGCCAGCCTTCCCGCCCACAATGGTTTATTAGTATTTTTCGCCATTTATCACCTTAAATTCTCCTATTTCTTTTTGGCCGGCGGCTTTTTGCCTGCCGGTTTTGCCGAAGAAGTTTTTTTCTTCGCGGTGCCGGAAGAAGCTGCCGCGCTTGATGATTTAACGCCGGATTTCTTTTCCTGTTCCATGAGAGACCTTACAAGTACCGGTAAGCCGTAGAGTTTTATAAAGCCCTTGGCATCGGCGTGATTGAAAAGTTCTCCTGTCGTGAAACTTGCAAGACTTGGGTTGTAAAGCGAATTGGGCGATGTAGCTCCCGCCGCGCTGATTGAACCTTTGTAGAGTTTAACTCTTACCTTACCGTTTACGTTCTCCTGAGTGGAGTCGACAAACGCGCTGATCGCCTGGCGCAGCGGCGTAAACCATAAACCGCCGTAGATGAGCTCTCCCAATTTAAGGGAAACCTGCTGTTTGAATGAATATGTCTGCCTGTCTAGGCAAAGGTGTTCAAGTTCCTGATGGGCATAGTAGAGAATTGTGCCGCCGGGAGTTTCATAAACGCCGCGGCTCTTCATACCTACAACCCTGTTTTCTACAATGTCCGTAATGCCGATGCCGTTCGCACCGCCGATTTTATTCAGCGCGTTAATTAGAGCGATACCTTCCATCCTTTTGCCGTTAAGCGCGACAGGAATGCCTTTTTCAAATTCGATGTCGGCATATTCCGCTTTGTTAGGCGCTTTTTCCGGGGTAACAGTCATGGAAAGCATTTTTTTGAACTGAGGCTCCGCGGCAGGGTCTTCCAGTTCAAGCCCTTCATGGGAAATGTGCCAGAGGTTGTCGTCCATGCTGTAGGAATTTTTCTTTTTCATTGGAATCGCGATCTTCCTTCTTGCAAGATACCTCATTTCATCCTGTCTGCTTTTAAGTTTCCATGTCCGCCAGGGAGCGATGATTTCAAGATCCGGCGCCAAAGCCATGATACCGAGATCAAATCGAACCTGATCATTTCCCTTGCCTGTCGCGCCGTGTGCGATTGCGCTTGCTTTTTCTTTGCGCGCGTATTCAACTAACACTTTCGCGATAAGAGGTCTTGCTGTGGAAGTACCTAAAAGATATTTATCTTCGTACACAGCTCCGGCTTTTAATGCCGGCCAAATATATTCTTCGACATATTCCTTTTTAACATCCGCTACATAACAGGCGCTTGCCCCTGTAGCCAATGCTCGTTTTGTAATTGCTTTCCAGTCAGCAGCCTGGCCGACATCGACACATACGGCGATAATCTCACAATCCTGGTTTTCTTTAAGCCAGGGGATAATTACTGTGGTATCTAAGCCGCCTGAATATGCGAGGATAACCTTCTTTTTCATTATAAAAACTCCTTAAACTGTAGAATATTAACTCTTATTATCTAAAATTATTAATTTTATTACAATACATTTTTGACAAGACCTGCTGTTTTTTGCCGATAAATTCTATAGATATATGAAAAAACCCATAAAACGCAAGAAAAATGTACGAAAAACGGTCAAAAGACGCAGAAAAACAAGGTTTTCTGATGCACTTAGAGCATTTGTGCTTGTCGGCATAGTTGTCGCTGTTTCCGCGCTTTTATCGTGCGCCGCGATTATGATACATTCGGCGATGAGCAAAGAAAGTGAGACATTAAGCGAAAGCGATTTAGAAATAGATTCACGCGCAGACACGCAGACGCAGAGAGAAGAAGAAAGGGTAGTTGAAGTTCCGGCTCCAGTCACTGTTACTATTGAACCTGCGCCTGTAAGAGATACGCCGAAGGAAACGCCTGTATCTTCGCGCCGTCCGGCGAGAGAAGAAACTCCAAGATCAACACCGCCACCTGCTCCTGTTCAGCCGGTTCCTGTCGCCGCGGTTATTTCCCCTGCTACAGCGCCAAAAGATCCAGAGCAAAATCTTGGCACTCTTGTTTTTGTAATTGATGACGCGGGAAACAACCTGCGCGAGCTTGAACCGTTCCTTGTCATTCCGGGACCTTTAACAATCGCGGTTTTGCCGGGGCTGCCGTATTCGGCTGAAGCCGCGAAAAGAATCAGGGAAGCGGGGAAGGAAGTGATTCTTCACCAGCCGATGGAAGCGATAGGCGGGCAGGACCCCGGGCCCGGCGCCATTTACTGCGGCATGGGCGAGAGTGAAATAAGAGCGATACTTGCGCGTAACATTGCCGAGGTTGGACCCGTTAAGGGGATCAACAATCATCAGGGGTCGAAGGTGACAATGGACAGGGAAGCGATGAAAACGATCCTTGCCTTCTGCGCCGAGAATAAAATCTATTATCTTGATTCAAGAACAACAGCGGAGACCGTAGTTCCCGCTGTCGCGGCGCAAATGGGAATAAAAATCGCCGAAAGAAATATTTTCATTGATAACGAGCAGAATAAAGACAGCATGCGCCGCTATATATCAGGCGGCTTGCTGAGGGCGCAGAGAAGCGGTCTTGCCGTGATGATAGGCCATACATGGTCGCCCGATTTAGCGCCGCTTTTAAATGAACAGTTCGCGGTCCTTGCCGAACAAGGTTATACCATTAAGACAGCTTCTGATATAATCAATTAAATGAAGATTCTTGGTATCGAAACATCCTGCGACGAATGTTCCGCTTCGGTTGTAGAAGACGGCGAAAAAATCCTCTCTAACATAATTGCGACGCAGATACCCTTCCACGCGAAATGGAACGGCGTTGTCCCAGAAATCGCCAGCCGCAAACACACTGAATGGATCTACACCGTCGCAAAAGAAGCTCTTGATACGGCTGAGCTGCGCGTACAAGATATTGATGCGCTGGCTGTAACAAGCCGTCCCGGTCTTTTAGGCTCTCTGATAGTAGGGCTTTCCTTCGCCAAGGCATTCGCATGGGCAAGAGGAATACCATTTATCGCCGTTGATCATATACTTGCTCATCTGTATGCCCCGCGGCTTTTACCCGAAACAAAATGCCGCTACCCGTTTTTAGGTTTACTGGTTTCAGGCGGGCATACGATTATTTGCCGCGCGGATGATTTTGACAGCATAACAGTGCTTGGAACAACCATTGACGACGCGGCAGGCGAAGCATTCGACAAAGTGGCGAAATTTTACAATTTTGGCTATCCCGGAGGTGCTGTAATCGACAAAATGGCAATGTCAGGCGACAGTGACGCGTTTCGTTTTCCAATGCCTTCATTGCACAAAGGAGAGCATCGTTATGATGTTTCTTATTCGGGAATTAAAAACGCGGTAATTAACCAGCTTGATATTTTCAAGGTAAAGCAAAACTACACATGTGAAGACATCGCCGCCTCTTTTCAAAAAACCGCCGTAAACATTTTGTTACGCGCACTTTTGAACGCTGTACAGGATACAGGAATTACAACAATAGTGGCAGGCGGCGGAGTGGCGGCTAACTCCAGGCTGCGCTCTGCTTTAGCAGAACAAACGCAGTTAAACTGCATTTTTCCGCCGTTTGATCTCTGCGGCGACAATGCCGCCATGATTGCCGGCATCGGATACCAATATTTAAAAAGAGGAGATTTTTCTGCGCTTGATACAACAGCCAGCGCAAGAGTAACCGGCTTCAAAAAAAAATACCCCTAAAATTAAATTTTATTATCCAAATATTTCTTGATATACTTTTCATTTACGCGTAACAATTCTTCTCTTGGAAGTTCGGCCAGCACTTTCCAGCCTAAATCCAGCGTGGCGGCGATATCCCGGTTTTCGTACTCACCCTGCGTTAAAAAAACCTGTTCAAACTTTTCGCCGAATTTTAAATACCGCTTGTCACCTGATGATAATTCCTCTTCACCGATTATCGAGGCAAGGTTGCGGATTTGCTTTACTTTCGCGTAAGCCGCAAAGAGCTGGCTTGATACGTCTTTATGATCTTCCCTGGTCATGTCCGGGCCTATTCCGTCTTTCATCAGGCGCGAAAGGCTTGGTAAGCCGGCAACAGGAGGGTAGATACCTCTTTGAAAAAGTTCGCGCTCCAAAACAATCTGACCTTCTGTTATATAACCTGACAAATCGGGGATTGGATGGCTTATATCATCGTTGGGCATCGAAAGAATCGGTATCTGCGTGATTGACCCCGATGAATCTTTTATTTTTCCGGCTCTTTCATATAACGAAGCAAGATCCGAATAAAGGTAGCCGGGATAACCTTTACGGCTTGGCACTTCGCCGCGTATGGAAGAAACTTCGCGTAACGCTTCGCAGTAGTTGGTCATGTCTGTCATCACAACAAGAACATGCATATCCTTTTCGTAGGCAAGATACTCGGCGGCGGTAAGCGCGGCTCTTGGCGCAATAAGCCTTTCAAGCGAAGGCGAATCCGCAAGCGATAAAAATATTACAACATTGGAAAGAACGCCTGAGTGTTCAAAATCATCAAGGAAAAAACGCGCAACGTCATTTTTAACGCCCATGGCGCAGAACACAATTACAAATTGTTCGCCTGATTTTAAAAGTTTCGCCTGCCTTACAATCTGCGCCGCAAGGCGGTTGTGCGGAAGGCCGTTACCTGAAAAAATCGGAAGCTTCTGACCGCGGATAAGGGTATTCATCCCGTCAATCGAAGAAATACCAGTCTGAATAAAATCGCGCGGATAAGCGCGGGCATAGGGGTTTATCGGAAGCCCGTTAATGTCGCGGTACTGTGATGAAAAAATGTTTCCAAATCCGTCCAAAGGTTCTCCAAGCCCGTTGAAAACGCGTCCTAAAAGCCCTGTTCCCACTCGAAGTTCCATCGGTCTTTCAAGGAATTCAACCCTTGAATCGTTAGCGGAAAGCCCCGCGCTGTTTCCGAAAATCTGAATGGCAGCCCAGTCGTCGCTTAAATCTACAACGCGCCCAAGTCTTTTTTTACCCTCGCGATCATAAACGTTTACCATTTCGTTATAACTTACATCATGGCAGCGCGAAGTAATTACAACAGGGCCTTCTATGCGCGAAAGTTTTTTGTATTCTACGCCCCTCATAAAACCTTCCTTGCGCGGCAGGCTTTTTCCAGCTCTTCAAGTTTTAAATGCATTTTGTTTTCAAACTCTTTAATTTCACCTAACGAATCGTTTTTAACTGAACTTTTAAGGCGCGATAACCCTTCTTTTAAGCCTGTTTCGGTAATTTTTGTCATCGGCGCGCCCAATTCGATGCAGATTCCAGCGCGGTCATGAAACTCCATTATCAAAAGCAAAAGACTGACTTGTTTATCGGGGACGCAGTACATATCGATATCATCAAAAGAATTCTGCTGTAAAAAACCGTCTTTAATAATTTGCGCAGTAAGCAGAATCAGTTTTTGCTCGTCCGGCAGCGCGTCCGAGCCGATAAGCCGCGCGATTTCGGCCAACCTTTGCTCTTGTTTTAAAAGATCAAGGCTTTTTCTGCGCACGATAGTCCACTGCGGATTAACCTGTTCCCACCAGCGCTGGACTTCATCCGCGTATTCTGAATAACTGTCTATCCAGGAAATCGCGGGATAATGCCTTGCGTTTGCAAGGTCCCTGTCAAGCGCCCAGAAACAGCGGATAAAACGCTTTGTATGCTGGGTAACAGGCTCCGAAAAATCTCCGCCAGGAGGGGACACAGCTCCGATAATCGAAATCGATCCTTCCTTGCCGCCAAGCGTCCGTACTCTGCCGGCGCGTTCGTAAAATTCGGCAAGGCGTGTTGGAAGGTAAGCGGGGAAACCTTCTTCCGCGGGTATTTCTTCCATGCGCCCCGAAAGTTCACGTAACGCTTCCGCCCATCTGCTTGTTGAATCCGCCATAATCGCCACATGATAGCCCATATCGCGGTAAAACTCGGCAAGCGTAACACCCGTATAAATTGACACCTCACGCGCGGCAACCGGCATGTTAGAAGTATTAGCGATTAAAAGTGTTCTTTCCATAAGGCTGCGGCCGGTACGCGGATCCGTCAGCTGGGTAAACTCTGTAAGCACATCTGTCATTTCGTTGCCGCGTTCTCCGCAGCCGATGTAGATGATAACGTCGGCGTCGCAGAATTTAGCAATCGCGTGCTGAGTCATTGTCTTTCCGGTGCCGAAACCGCCGGGAATCGCCGCGGTTCCGCCCTTGGAAAGAGGAAAAAAGATGTCGATAACTCTTTCGCCCGTGATAAGGGGCTCTGTCGGCGACAGACGCGATGCTACAGGGCGGCTTTGCCTTACAGGCCACCACTGAGCAAAGGCGATTTCTTCGCCGTATGTTGTCTTTGCCGCAGTTTCAAAAACTGTATAATCGCCTTCGGCGCAAAGATACACGATTTCGCCGCCTTTGGTATTCGGCGGAACCATAATCTTGCACGTAACGCTGTCGGTCTCTTTTATTGAACCTAAAACAAGCCCGGCGCAGGCGGCAATTTTTTCGCCGGACGCGATTTTTGCCGCTAACGAAGGTTCCGGAATAAAATGCCATTTTTTTTCCGCATCCAGCGCGCAAATACTTCCGCCCGGCTTCATAAACGCGCCGTCCTGTCCATAAAGCAAAGCAAGCGGTCTTTGGATGCCGTCATAAATCGTACCCATTAAACCGGGACCTAAAAGAGCAGATAACGGACGCCCCGTACTGACGGCAGGGCTTCCGGTTTTTAAACCAGTGTTATCCTCATAAACCTGAATAACAGCTTCATCGCCTGTCTTTGACTGTTCCAGCCTGACAATTTCGCCGATTATTTTTTTCTCGCCGACTTCAACCAGATCAAAAAGCCCGCTTGATCCCAACCCAGACGCCCTGATAATCGGCCCCGATATACGGCGGACTTTACCTTCATGCATCAGACATTCTCCATGTTGCAGTCTGCAACCAGTGCTTCGATCAATTCGGTGCGCCTGACATGCAGATGGAAATCGATTATCTTTTGAATCGATGCTGTTATACGCACATCTTCGGTGTCGAAAATAAGCGCGGGATAGCGATCTGAAGGGGGGATTTCTTCGGCAGTGCAGGTTATTTTCTCGTTTTTTAATAAGAGCTGGGCTTCTTCAGAGGTTAAACCGTAATAATAGGCGCTTTTTTGTGTTGATTTTGATATATCTGTGCAAAAAGCAATCCTCTTTGACAATTCCTGTGAAAGAAGCTCTAATATACGCTGCCTGTCTAGTTCTTTATACCAATTATCTTCCGCTAATTGCAGCAATTCTTCGATTTTTTCGTTTTTTGCTCTAAGTTTGTCGACAGGAAGGCGAGCCATCACCCTTTCTTCCTCGTTTTTTACAAGTTTGCTGTACTTTTTGTCAATTTCTTCAATTTGAGCCGCTGTTTTTTGTTCCCATTCGGTATTTTGTGCGGCGATTGTGTTTTCGCAGTCTTTTTGAATACGCAGAGCTTTCCTTTTTGCGTCCTCTAAAATTTCGTGATCCAATTTTTCTGTAGACTGTAACTCTTCCATAAGCCCGCCGCGGTTTTAGTCAGTATATCAGTTTTTAAGGATATATAAAAGTATTCCTAAGCGCATCTGTAAAACTCATCGTCTTCCAAAGAGGATGAACGAAATGATAAGTAGTTTCTGTTCAGTGTAATAGTTAAAAGATTCTCAGGTATTTTTACATGGAATACATCACATTCAATATTTCCGTTATAACCGCGGCTTTTATCTTTTAATAAATCATTAAAAAAGTTGTTTATATGTATTTTATTCTTTGTAGCGAATGCAGGTTGTCTTCCAGTTGTGAATATTTTTAATATAATGTGTTTTGCCGTTATACCCAACCAGGATATAATATTTAAAAGTTTCTGTGCCATTAGTTCGCCGCTATCTTCATTTAAATCCGTACCGTCAATAAAGGCAAGAAAATACTCAGTGTCATGCGTGTTTTTTATCTTTACATTGTAATGAATTAAAGTATTTTGTATTTCTTCATCAGAACAGATTGCTTTTCTTGGATTTTCTGTCTTACGGTGTATGCAATAGTTAATTGATAAATCTTTTATTAAATGACAAGTTAATAATCTTATCTGCAATGTTTTATCAGCGCCGGTGTTTGCAACTATTTTATCTATCTGAGTTTGATCTTTTTGCAATACAGCGAATCTATCCGGCATAAATATATCACCTTTATTATAAGGTTCTGTGTTATCATCCGGTGTTACAAAGAACAAGCTAGGACAAAAATCTGATGCCATTACTGTCCTCTTTCGAGTTCGCGCACCAGATTTTTTACATTTTCAAAATCGTCATCTATTTTTTTACTGATTTCTTCAATCATGCTTTCGTACAGGTAAACGCCGTTTTTGCTGTTATTTACCATATTTGATACCTTATTATTAATAAAATTAGCGGATATTTCGTCGGCTGCAAGATGAGAGAAATCGAGTTTTTCTATATCGCTTTGTATCAATGTTTTTTTTGTATTATCGGAACAGTTTTCAACTTCTTTGATTAGATGTCCTTTATAAAGCATGTTATTAATTACATTCAACACATACGGACTGTGAGTAGTAATAAAAAACCGGTCGTTTCTTTTTCTGCTTTCTTTAAATAATCTGAATGCTTTAACAATATATTCCATTGTTGCTTTTTGATTTTGCGGAAATGAGTGCGCTTCAGGTTCTTCTATGTATATTGATGTTCTGGTAGTGTAACTTACAGGACTATCTTCTATGTTGAATACAGTCTGTATTAAATGGTTTATCATTAATGTCAGGTATAATAATTCTTGTTGTCCGCTTGATAAGAACTGCGGAGTAATATCACATCCATTTTGAAGAGTAACTACAAGTCCTTGTTTATCGTCATACCTGATATTTGTTGAGCGTAATATCCTGTTTATATCTTTGTCTACGATGTTTTTTTGATTTTTTTCGAACCACTTGCGGGTTTTAATAAAACGATTAACAAAAGGGTCCATAAAATCAGTATTATCAGTGATTGTTGCAATCGCTCTTGCTGCAGGAATAAACAATGTTCCAATCGGGAAAGTGTCATGAAAATCACTTGTAATTGCCTTATAAATCTGGTTACTCACAATTATAGAAATATCAAATCTGGTTTTGGTTTTTTCATTTCCAAAATTTTCCTGCCATTTTTTAAGACGGTTGTCGATATAACTGCTGGACCAATTTAAACGTTTTTTATTCTCATCCCATACTGCCTGCAAATCAAACGCATTACCATTGCATGAGTATTTATATTTTATTTCTGTTTTACTAAAATCAAAATTTCCCAAGTAAAATGTTTCTTGAAACGCTGCCGCGGCTCTGTCGCTGACAGCTTCAGTTGTTAGATCGTCTATAGTAATGGCTTTATAGAAAAATAAGGTGTGAAGAATACGTTCGCAAAACCAAAGGAGCTTTATACAAACGCTTTTTCCTGACCCCATAGCACCTGTTAAAACATTAAATTCCTTTATTTCCCAATCAAATTCATCCACGGTAAAAAAATTTTTTACCGCAAGCCTTTCAGTTACTTTAGGTTTTTCACTTATTCTCATACCTTTCCATTATCGGTATAATAACATATTGATTTGAACAGGTCTATACCGGCTTTTATTAAACATACTATAATGTTTTGATTTTTACTTCCCTCAAACCTTAAAATTTCCATCAAATTCCCTCAAAATTCTTACTGTTTTTTTATCAGTGTATAAAAATTCATACATATTAAAAGTCAAGGGAAAAATGCACGAAAAAGGGAAAAAGTTTCAATTTTTACGAGTTAAATATTGAAAATTAAAAACGTATATAGTATATTCTAAGTTGAGTAGGTCTATTTTTATTGTTATCGATAACTATATCTTTGGAGGTTTTGTATGAAATCAGGAAAAACACTCTTTGCGGTTATGGGGGGGGGGGGG